>Ga0137307_100020_pt1 | contig 234567 bp, 211 predicted proteins | sample NAcewD2O_March_2_FD_97180 | JGI IMG/M metagenome (GOLD analysis project Ga0137307, IMG submission 97180) | Mouse cecal microbial communities from Vienna, Austria - N-Acetylglucosamine amended D2O_March | ecosystem: Host-associated > Mammals > Digestive system > Large intestine > Cecum | place... | reverse complement strand
AAAAAAACATATACAGAAATGGATCCACAGATAGGAATACGGATGGATGCCAGAAAAATTATAATACTTAAAACAAAGAAAGAGGGAAGATGACTTAAACTGCAAATAGGAAAATTGCAAATAAAATACAGAACAATATCTGCGGTACATTATTTACAGTTCCCTGCACTCTCCCCCCATGCTTCTTTCTTCCGTTAAATCCAAAATAGCTTTGAAAACTGATTCCTGCCACCATTTTTGTAATCTCTTCCTTTCACTAACCGGCGAAACTCGCTCGGCTCCGACATCCACCGATTGACCGTTCCGGCAGAAAAACAAAACATACCCTCTCCACAATGTTTCAAAAACCATCCCGGACTTCGCTTCCGCCGGCACAATGTTAAAAGTTATACCGGCGACAGAGGAATCGATAAAACGACGAAAGAATACGAACATTCTGTGTAAACATGTAATAAATACCAAATTAAAAAGCAAAATAAAAATGCCCATTAAAAGCAAAACCCAAAAGTTTGTTACTATTCTGCATTGGATTTCATCATCTGTCCATCATTTTTGTAAAACTTTATTGTGTAAAGATAATTCATGCTTGGTAATTTAAAGAATAAACTTCATCTTTGTTAGGCATACTAAAAATAAGAAAACGACAATTAAATCATGGCACAAACTCCTTCTATCCCCAAAGGGACAAGAGATTATTCACCGGAAATCATGGTGAAACGCAACTATATTTTCGACACGATAAAAAATGTCTTCAGGTTATATGGTTATATGCCTTTAGAAACGCCGGCGATGGAAAATTTATCCACGCTTATGGGTAAATATGGAGATGAAGGCGACAAATTACTGTTCAAAATCCTCAATTCAGGAGATTTCATCAGTAGCATACCGGAAAACGAACTACTTGAAAAGAACAGCATAAAGTTAACGAATAAGATTTCAGAAAAAGGGCTGCGGTATGATCTCACCGTACCATTTGCCCGTTTTGTAGTCCAACACCAAAACGAACTGACTTTTCCGTTTAAGCGTTACCAGATTCAGCCAGTATGGCGGGCCGACCGACCACAAAAAGGACGTTATCGGGAATTTTATCAATGCGACGTAGATGTTGTCGGAAGCGATTCTTTACTACACGAAGTAGAACTGATACAAATCGTAGATGAAGTATACCGTCGCTTAAAAATCAACGTGCGCCTACTGATAAACAACCGTAAAATCCTGGCAGGCATTGCTGAAACCATTGGCTATCCAGACCACCTGACAAACATTACCGTCGCCATTGACAAAATGGACAAAATCGGTCTGGACAATGTCAATGCCGAATTGCGGGAAAAAGGCATCTGCGAAAAAGCAATTAACAAACTTCAGCCTATTCTGGATTTACAAGGCAGCAACCAGGAAAAACTGGAAAAGCTACAGGATATATTGAAGGATAGCCCCATCGGTTTCAAAGGAATAGAAGAACTGACCACAGTATTTGACTACCTCAAAGAACTGGATATAAAAACAGAAATCAGATTAGACTTGACTTTGGCACGCGGATTAAGTTATTACACTGGAGCCATTTTTGAGGTAAAAGCATTAGACGCCGAAATGGGAAGCATCACCGGAGGGGGACGCTATGACGACTTAACAGGAATTTTCGGTTTAAAGAACATGTCCGGAGTAGGCATTTCTTTTGGAGCCGACCGCATCTTCGATGTTATGAATCAATTGGACCTATTCCCGAAAAACAACACGACCACAACGCAAATTCTGTTTGTCAATTTCGGTAATAAAGAAGAAAAATTCTGCCTGCCCTTACTGAAACAATTGCGTTCAAACGGTATCAATGCAGAAATTTATCCGGAACCTGCCAAGATGAAAAAGCAAATGGCCTACGCAGATAAAAAAAGTATTCCTTTCGTGGTCCTGGTAGGGGAAAGTGAAATGCAGGAAGGAACAGTATCATTGAAAAACATGCTCACCGGTGAACAAACCAATATGACCATAGAAGAAGTTATTCACCGTCTGCAAGCTTAGATAAACAAAACACTTCAGAAAGAACACCAAGCAACAAAGACCATTTGTTTATGCGAATATACAGAAAAGAACACCGTCCGTTAAAAAGTCATGGTTACGACTCCAGATGCCCTTAACGAAAGAATTGACAGCAAATCTACTCATTCGTCATCTGTCGCAAATCTATTGACGGATATATATGTAATTATGTATTTCCAATTTATGTTATAATTTTAATAAACATTATGGTACATTATATTTCTCCAGCCCCTCTGACATTTGAGGTCATAGATAAAATATTAAAGAAAAACTGTAAATTAGCACTTTCTGAAGAAAGTAAAAAACTCATCAACGACTGCAAAGCCTATTTGGACCACAAAATAAAAACCTCCGCAAAACCATTATACGGCATTACGACAGGTTTTGGTTCCTTATGTAAAATCAGCATCCCGAAAGAAGATTTAAGCCAACTGCAGGCAAATCTGGTCATGTCGCACGCTTGTAGTGTAGGAAAACCCATTCACACAGATATTATCCGTTTAATGCTGTTGCTAAAAGCCCACGCACTTTCTTTGGGGAAATCAGGAGTACAACTGGCAACTGTAGAGCGTATCATTGACCTGTTCAACCACAATGTATTTCCTGTGGTGCGGGAGCTCGGTTCATTGGGAGCCTCCGGTGACCTTGCCCCATTGGCTAATCTCTTCCTGCCTTTAATTGGTGAAGGAGAGGTATGGTATAAAGGCAAAATCCGCGACGCCAAAGAAATCAATGCACAATTTGGCTGGACTCCCATTGCTTTAGGAGCCAAAGAAGGACTTGCTCTGCTGAATGGCACTCAGTTCATGAGTTCCCATGCAGTATATGCTTTATTAAAGGCATTTAAAATCGCCAAATACGCCGACATTATCGGAGCTCTTTCGTTAGATGCTTATGATGGCCGTATAGATCCTTTCCTACCTCAGATTCAGGAGGCCCGCCCTCATCCGGGACAAATTGAAACAGCCCGTAACATCCGGACTTTATTAAACGATTCCGAATTTCAGAAAAAAGAAAAAATCAGGGTACAGGATCCGTATTCTTTCCGTTGTATACCCCAGGTCCACGGTGCCAGCAAAGATAGCATCATGTATGTTGCCTCAGTAGTGGAACGGGAGATTAATTCTGTCACAGACAACCCGACTATTTTCACAGAAGACGACCTTATCATTTCCGGAGGAAATTTCCATGGTCAGCCCTTAGCTTTGGTACTTGACTTTTTAAGCATTGCTTTAGCAGAATTAGGAAGCATATCAGAACGCCGCACCTATCGTTTGATTTCGGGTGACCGCGGCCACATCCCTGAATTCCTGGTCGCCAACCCCGGTTTAAATTCCGGCTTTATGATCCCCCAATATGCGGCAGCAGCTATTGTCAGCAAAAACAAACAATTATGTACTCCGTGTTCTGTGGATTCCATCCCTTCGTCTAACGAACAGGAAGACCACGTCAGTATGGGAGGCAACGCAGCAACAAAGACAGTTCAGGTGGCAGAAAATGTAGAACGTATATTGGCAATAGAATTGCTCAACGCAGCCCAAGCCATAGACCTTCAACGCCCAACCAAAACTTCTCCTTATCTGGAAAATTTCCTGAAAGAATTCCGTAGTATCGTTCCTTTTAATCAACAGGACCGGGTAATGTATAAAGACATAGAAGCCGCTACCGAATTTTTGAAATTGGGAGACTTTGAAAATTCCCAAAAGAAAAACTAAATCCCGCCGGATGAATATTTTTATTCATCCGGCTTTATTCCCCTCATTTATTCCGGTGCTTACGCAAATACCGACTCAAATTCTTTTCTATAGCTAATAATACACCGAATATTACAACCAATACTCCTATACGTACACAAATTCCGGAATGAAGTGTAAAAGAAAAATTACGCACGTCCAGCATCATAAAACTCAACAATATCAATAGAGCATCCAGATACATTAAAGTCCGGATGAATTTTAAGCGTTTGCTCTTTATCGTATTATTTTCTTCTTTCATAAAGCCTAAAGATAAATCTCCTTACGGTATTTCCCAAATTTTTTCTTTTTAATCACAAATAATTTTTAAATTTATCGAACTTATTTCAGAGTTACCCAATATATTGGACAGCATTTCCGTAGAAACAAAAAAATCAGAAATCATGAAAATAGTAAATTTACTGGCAATCCTTTTTATATTCATCGGAACATCAACATGGGCTCAATCGTCCACTAACGACAGTCTGCTCCAGCATTACTACAAATATCCCCAGGAAGGCATCAAAAATGCAGAAGAGCTGTATCAAAAAGCTATCCACACAAACAACCAGCCTGAGCTTGTAAAAGCATTGATACAAAAAGCCCACTTTTCTCTTCTGGCCAATAACGATAACTACCCTTTAATCATAGAAGAACTGGAAAAACACCTAAACACAATAAAAGATGCAGTAGCCAAGAGTATTTTGCACTCCTATATCGGCCAAAATTATCTCCGGTATTATCAGACTCACTCGTGGGACATCCGCGACCGCAAGCAACTTCAAGGCGAAATACCACAAAACATGGCCGAATGGAGCAGTAATATCTTTCAGAAAAAGATTCTCTACCATTTCAGTTCTTCTGTTTCAGCAACAGAAGAACTCCAGCAAACCCCATTATCTTCTTACAAAGAAATCATCCTGCCAGGCAGTACCGACAGTCTACGGCCCACACTATACGATTTATTATCCTACCGGGCAATTCGTTTATTACAAGAAAGCGATTATTACTTCCCCTCTTCTCCAAATAACCAGGCAGCTCTTCTGGCCTCGCCCGACATTTTCATAAACCTATCCATTCCGCTGAAACCCGACAACAACCAAAGCTATATCCTTCAATTCTGGCAAAACCTTTTGCGTTTTCACATGCAGTCAAAATATCCGGATGCACTCTTAATGTGTAATTTAGACAGACTTCACTATGCAAACCGGATTTCAGCCCTTCCCCAAAAGGATTCTCTCTACCTCAGTTCTTTAAAACAAATGGAAAAAACATATTCCAGCACTCCCATGGTAGTAGAAATACTGGTAGCAGAAGTCCAGCTTCTCTTAAAAAAACAACCAGAGCCTCCCCTGCCAGTGATCCAGGAAGTATTGGATATCTGTGAAAAAGGCATACAACAATACCCAGACTACAAACGAATTAACCTTTTACATAACATCATACAAGATCTCCGTACCCCTGAATTCAGCGTTTCCATACCTCAGTTCATCTATCCCGGCGATTCTCTTAAAATTAATGCTTCTTTAAAAAATACAAAAAATGCACAACTAACCCTATACCGGCTAAAAACCGACACACCATCTTATTGGAACACTCCTGACGATAAGAAACACCAAATCCCCGGCACCTCTTTATTCCAAAAAAACTTTGTATTCCGGCAAGAACTTGTCCGGCAAGATACCTTGCTTTCTATACCCGTATCCACATCTGGATTTTATAAAATAGTCATCACCACGCCGGAGGCAAAACATCCCATATCCGATGTTTTTGTATGCAGCCAATTGTTCAGCACTGTCCAGGTCAGAAATAATCAATGTTTCTTCCATATACGGGACTGGAAAAGCGGAAAGCCCGTAAAAAATGCAAAAGTATCGCTCTATAAGAAAAATCAAAGCCTATTTACTGCCTGTTCTTCTTGTTATTCCAACAACACAGGCATAGCCACGCTTTCCCTTCCTTCAAAGCAAAATAATTTTTATTATGAAGTAACGGACAACAACAATCCGAATGGTTATATTTTTTCCGGATACAGAATGTTTTATCAGGAAAATCACTTAAATCACACCACTCTCATTACAGACCGCAAAATATATCGCCCCGGACAAACGGTTTATTTCCAAGGAATAAGCTGGACGGAAACTCCAGACTCTCTGTACCCATCCCAAAACAGACAGACAACGGTTGCTTTCAGAGATCCAAAGGGCAAAATCCTGTCCGAACAAAAAAGCGTCACGGACCAATTCGGGACTTTTTCAGGCCATTTTGTGATTCCATCTCAGCTTCTCAATGGCAATTTCAGCCTTACTTCTCCGCAAGGCAGTACCACCATTATTGTAGCAGACTATAAACGTCCCGATTTTTCCATTACTTTCGAAACACCTCAACGCTCCTATTATCTTGGCGATACCATCCAACTCCAGGGAAAAATAAACAGTTTTACAGACATAGCCCTGACCAATCAGGAGATTCAGTACGAAATCCTCCCACACACTCCCTTTGCCCGTTTTTCCCCATCATATAACAAAATTCAGGGAGTTGCCCAAACCAATACCATGGGAGAATTCAACCTCAGCATTCCTACCGACAAAAATATTTCGTCGCATTACGCTTTCCGCATCCTTTCCTATCAAGTGACTATAAAAGCAACAGATGCCAAAGGTGAGACACAGGAACGCTCCACTTACATACCTGTACATACAGGTTCGAGTGTTCCGCTGCTTCAAATCCCCGAACAAATCAACAAGCAAGCCTCTCAACCTTTCATTATCCAACTTGAAGACCGGTCGCCCAAAGAAGCCCCTGTCACTGTATACTATACCATTTCTAAATTAAAGTCTCCGGCAGGTATCTCTATGGCTCCTTTCAGCAAAGACACTCTCATTGAGAGCATCATTTCTGAAGGTCAACTGAAAATTGCCCAAAAAGATTCCATCTTCCCGGATTTGAGCCATCAACCTTCAGGTGCTTATCTTTTTTCAGTAAAAAATGGTTCCGCTCAAAGCAAACAGATTTTCTACCTCTATTCTCTCCGGGATAAAAAACCACCTATCCCAACCTATCAATGGATTGTCAAAGAAAAAACCGAATGTTACCCCGGAGAAACAGCCCGTATCTTATTCGGCACATCTGCCCGGGAAGTCTATCTTACCTACGAAATTTTCACTAATCAGAAATTGTTAAAAAAGGCAACAACAATATTATCCAACGAAATTCTTCCCATTGATATTCCCTATCGTACAGAATATGGAAATCAGATATGGGTCGCCATCAATTATGTAAAAGACAAAAATTATATACAAGAAGTCATCCCTGTCCGAAGACGGAGGGATAACGGGACTTTAACCATTCACACCTCTGTCTTCCGGGACAAACTACAACCTGGCCAGTCGGAAGAGTGGCAAATCCGTATTCTCAATGAACAAGGGCAACCTGCTGCTGCACAAGCTTTAGCCTTTATGTATGACGCTTCTCTTGAACAATTTGAAAAAAATAATATCTACTTCCACCCCGATTATCTGACTCCGGAATTCAGATTTGCATGGCAATCTTCTTACATCTATAATGCTCAGAAACACCGAAGTGTATGGGGCTTTACACAAAAAAAATATTTTATTCCTCCTTTTCAATTCGGAGAACTTAACCAATATCTGTTTAATAAGACAAGCGGAGCAGAACTTACCGATTACGGTTCCGAAATCATGGTCACAGGCAAGACCCCTGCACAAAAAAATGCTTCCATTTCCATGCGCAAGACCTCTCTAGACCAACAAACCGAAAGCGACAACGAGGCAGAAACAGGAGCAGGCGCTCTCCAGCCTGTAATTGAATTCAGAGAAAACTTTCAAGAAACAGCCTTTTTCTATCCTCAACTCCAGACAGACTCATTCGGCAATATTAATCTTCGGTTTGAGATGCCCCAAGCTCTCACTCAATGGAAATTCACAGTATTAGCCTATACTCAGGAATTAGCCTATAACCAACTGGTACGCACCATTACCACCTCCCAACCTTTCATTGTCCGCCCTAATCTCCCGCGCTTTTTCAGGAGCGGCGACCAGACCATCATAAAGGCTACCATCAGCAATCTTTCGGAAACCCTGCAAGAAGGTTATGCCCAACTGGAATTATTTACTCCTCAAGGCCAGCAAACTCTGCTTACCCGGAAAAGCACATTTAAAATTCCTGCCAACTCCAGCCAAACAGTCAGTTTTGAACTGGAAGTCCCGCAAAACACAAATTTGGTCGGATGCCGCATTTCCGCTATTGCTCCGAACTTCAGTGACGGAGAACAACATCTGATAGCCATACTCCCGGATAAAACCCTCCTCACTGAGACTCTGCCTATCTATGCAGCCAAATCCGGAACATATTCCTATCACTTAAAAAATACTTCTCCCAAGCAGCAGGATTACCGTTTAACCCTGGAATTAACGGCAAATCCTGTTTGGTATGCCGTACAAGCCTTACCCTCCCTGCAGGAACCCCGTCAAGAGAATGTCACCGACATTTCAGCCTCCTACTATGTAAATACCCTTACAGCCCATATTGCCCGTTCCAATCCCAAAATCATCTCCACTATCCGCCAATGGGACAAGACAAAAAATACTCCGGAGCAACTTTCTCCACTGAAACGCAACCAGGAATTAAAATCTATTTTACTGGAAGCCACCCCGTGGATGTTAGAAGCCGGAAACGAAACGGAACGGATTCACACCTTAATCCAACTATTTGAACCTAACCGGCTGCAGCATTTACAAAAGCAAGCCTTACAAAAACTGTCTGACCTTCAGACCCAGGAAGGAGGCTGGAGCTGGTTCAAAGGAATGCCAGCCAGCCGTTTTATGACTTCCAACGTACTTACCATGATGGCTCGCTGTATAAACATAGGGGAACAAGAATACGGAGAGGAGGAAAAACAAATGCAAATCAAAGCCCTCCGATACTTAGACAACGGCATTAACAAAGATTTTTCCGAACGTCCGAAACAATTGGGATATGAACAAATTCTTTACCTCTATTGCCGAAGCGCATATCAGGATATTCCGTTAGGAGATGCTTTGGAAGCTCACAAGCATTTTATGGCCATAGCTCAAAAAAAATGGGGCAGCTTTTCTTTGTATGAAAAAGCCTTGATAGCCGTTGTCTTTCATCGTTACGGTTTCTCCGGAAATGCCCGAGACATTTTAAAGTCCTTACGTCAATATGCAGAAGTCACACCCGACTCAGGTATGTTCTGGCCCAATAACCGAAACTCCTATTACCGTAACTCTGCTTTACTGAAACATACTGCCATCATGGAAGCCTTTTATGAAATAGACGGAAACACACCTGAGCTTGATTTAATGAAGCAATGGTTGTTATGTCAAAAACAGGTCCAAGACTGGGGCAACGTACCTTCTACCGTAAACGCTATCCATGCCTTACTCCTCACGGGAAGTAACTGGCTGAACAAAGAAGAAAGTCTGCAACTCACTTTAGGAAATCGTCCCGTTCCCACCACATCTGCAACAAACCCACTGGGCTATCTGAAAATATCTTATCCCGCCTCAGAAATCAAACCAGACATGCTTCAAGTCAAAATCACCAAAGAAAAAAACACACCCACCTGGGGCGGTCTTTATCTGCAATATTTTGAAAAACTCAGCCAGGTAAAGAAAAATCAAAATGCTCTTAGTGTCGGGAAAAAACTCTTTGTAGAAAAAAAGAACGATAAAGGCGCCCCTGTCATTTTACCTTTGCAAGGCCAAACTTTAAAAATCGGAGACAAAGTGATTGTACGCCTGACATTATCCCTGGACCGGGATATGGACTATCTGCACCTGAAAGACTTAAGGGCTGGTTGTTTTGAACCATCAAATCAACTTTCAGGAAATCACTGGCAATTCGGAAGTGTATACTATCAGGAAATAAAAGACGCAGTCACTAATTTCTTTTTCCACTCTCTTGCCCGGGGTACCTATGTAATTGAATATCCTGTATGGGTCAGTCAAGCCGGGAGCTATCAGGATGGGATAGCCACATTCCAAAGCATTTATGCTCCTGAATACAATGCTTTCAGTAACGCAGAAAAGATTGTAGTGAATCCTTAAAATAAAAGCGGGGCTGCCTGAAAAAGCAGCCCCGTATTCTCACTCTTCAATCACTAAACGGAAACCAGAGCCGTGTACATTCTCTATTTTGATTTTATCATCTTCCTTAAAATACTTACGCAACTTGGTCACATATACATCCATACTACGGGCAGTAAAATAATCATTCGTACCCCAAATTTCGGTAAGAGCTTTATCTCTCGGCAAAAGTCCATCCTTGTGATGATACAATAATTCCAATAATTTAGCCTCTTTAGGAGTCAACTTTATTTGTTCATCATTTTTAGATATGATTCTCAGTTCCGTATTAAACACATAATCGCCAATCGTAATAAATTTAGGCTGAGGTTCAGGTTCTTCGTGTTTACTACGGCTCAGGATAGCTTTCATTTTCAGAATCAAAACCTCAGAATCAAAAGGTTTCACAATATAATCATCCGCTCCGATTTCATACCCCTGCTTCATATCCTCTTTCATGTTTTTCGCAGTAATATACACAAAAGGGACAGTAGAATTTATTTCCCGGATTTTCTTTCCCAATGTAAACCCGTCCATCTCAGGCATCATCACATCCAATAAACAAATATCAAATTTACCTTTTCGGAAAACTTCCAACCCTTCATTTCCATTCACACATAAAACTACATCATAATCCGATAACTCCAAATAAGATTTCAAAACCGATCCGAAACAAGGATCATCTTCCACTAACAATATTTTTTGTGCCATATTCTCTGGTTTTTAATTTCACGTAATTATCATCTTTCTTCCTTCCTCAATTCAATCTCTACTAAAGTACCTTTATTTTTTTTAGAGACCAGGTGAATAATTCCGCCGTGTAATTCCACAATGGATTTTACATAACTAAGTCCCAGTCCAAATCCTTTTACATTATGTACGTTTCCATTCGGTACCCGGTAAAACCGTTTAAATACTTTTTTCTGGGCATCCTTCGAAATACCGATTCCATGGTCCCGCACTCCAATAAAAAAGGCCTCCCCGCTTTCCTTTGTATAAACCTCTATTTCAGGTTGAGCACCAGAATATTTAATCGCATTATCAATTAAATTACATACAACATTCATCAAGTGCACTTCATCCACATTCATGACAAAACGTTCTGCGTCCAAATGCAAACGCAGATTACCTCCTGCATTCTGCACCAATAGCATAAAATGTTCCGTAGCCTCTCGGACCATTTCATTGATATCAACCTCTTCTTTATTCAATTGTAACTCTTTCCGGTCGAGTTTCGCCTGCTGCAATATCCTTTCCACATATTTATTCATGCGATTGTTCTCGCTTTTTATCATGGCATTGAATTTCAGAATCTGTTCCCGGTCACCCAATACTTTTTCTTTCATCAAAGCTGCAGTTGCCAGAGAAATAGTAGCCAGAGGAGTTTTAAATTCATGCGTCATATTATTGATAAAATCATTCTTAATCACAGAAAGCTTCTGTTGGCGCATGATAATCACAATAGTAATAGTAAAAACAAAAAGCAAACCAAAAATACAAAAACCGGAGGCAAGAAATAACCACCCCATATTTTCCAGTAAAACAGGCTGTACCGATTCAAAACGTACTCCCAGATAATACCCTTTTTTCACTAAATCCTGCGGGAAAAGATCGACATAATATAAATTTTTCGTCCGGCCTGCCTTTACATTATTCAGGAGGCTTTGCTTCGTCATAATCTCATAAGTAAAAGGAAGATGAATATTATAGGCACGAAAATAATTCACCAACCAGTCATTCAAATCAATATTGGCCAAACGTTGTGTGACAGAAACATTTTCCGGGTCCTTTTCTTTCACCAACCTCAGCATAAATTCCTGTAACTTTTGTCCCATCTGATAATAAAAATTAGCCCGGGAAGTTGAATCTTTCTGAGGAAAATCCATTGAACGAATTGTCTGTATCATAAATTCCTGATCCACCATCTTACTCATTCCGGACCGGGAATAAGGCATGGACGGCGAAGATAAATAAGAGCGGGCTCCATACAATTTTTTCAAATCTTCATTCAGGAAATTAAACAAATTGTCCGTCCAAGCAGAAGGCACATTTCCTTGCTGAGAAGCAATGAGGTCATTATAACTTTTTATTTCCCCCAATTGCTTATTCATCGCCCTGCGGTATTGAATATAATTGAATTCATCAATCCGATTCACCACCCGGTTAAGCACATCATACACCTGGGAGGTAAACTTATTCTCCCTTTCCCGGATTGCATATTTAATCCATAGCCACTGCACCACCACCACCGCCGTAAAAGCAGCAAGCATAACGACTAATAAAATCCTGATAATTATTTTTTTTATCATAATCCGGATATAGATTTTGTAAAAATAATACTTCTTCCATTATAATCAAAATCCATATTTATGAAAAAGGGGTACCTATACGGCACCCCTAAAAAAACATTACTGATTCCCTCTTATTGTACTTTCCCTGCAACTGTTTTGTAAACGTTACTTTCTTTGTTTTCAATAGTCAGTTTCTGGAAAAGTCTTTTTTGTAAATCCAGACTATCACGCAATTCATCCTGCAATAAGAAAAGAGACAATTCTTTCGTAGGATTAGCCTCTATCAAATTTTTAGCATAATTTGCCCTCGCCCTGATATAACGCAATCTCTGTAACTGATAAACGCTCAACATCACTTCATCGTCTGTACTTCTCTTCTCCTTACTCAGGATTTTCTGAATCGATTTATCAATAGGCTCCAGAGGTCCTTCGTATTTCTCCTTAAATAGTTTTTTAAGCTTAGCATACTCTATATCCAATCCGGAACCTTTCACCTCAATCTGATCGGGAAATTTACTCTTTCCTTTAATCCAGATCTGGTCTTTGGTATCTACGATAAACTCTAATGTATTTTTCCCTGCAATATCCACCCACACGCGAGCCGGAATCTGCAATTTTTCCGTTTGTAAATCAATTTTCCCGTCTTTTACATCCTGTTGAACCAAAACAACCATTCCATCCTGGCCAGGCAGTTCAGCCATCAATTTTACAGTTCCGTTCAAACCGGTCACCTCTCCACGGATTTTTACTTTATTAGAATTACATCCGCTCATCAATAGCACAACAGCTACTAAAAATAAACAAATTCTCTTCATTTTATTCTATTTTTAATTCTTTATCCTATTTTATGCAAAGATAGCAAAAAACTAAATCAAGCAAGAGATTTTAAAGTAAAGTTTACAATTATAAAACCAAAGAATCCAATAACTGACGGATATGACCAGACGGACGTGGCGCATTGGAATCAACTATTTTGCCTTCTGGGTCTATCAAAATAAAACGGGGCACACTAATAATCATATAATCCCTGCTAAACCCGCCACTGCTATCCAGCGTATGAACTCCGGCATGAAAATTCTGATTCAGGAATTTCCTCCATTCCTGACGATCAGTAGACTCTCCTGTAGCTATGGTCAGAAATTGAATATTTTTTCCGATATATTCTTTTTGTAATTGATCCAGATAAGGCAGCTCTCCTTTACAGGGGACACACCAAGTGGCCCACACTGTAACATATAAATAAGAACCCCGGAAATCCTCCAGTCTCACCGAATCCTTCTCCCGGTCAATCACAGTAAAAGAAGGAGCTGTACAGCCAGGCAAAAGCCTTTGCCAGTATTTAATCATTTCGTCTATGTAAGCTATCGTGTTCTTATTCGTACATTCCCGATGAAACACAGACAACAGATAATCTGCCCCATTTAATCCGTTATTTTCCCAGATATGACGATATACAATCTCCGTTAAAAGGAAATTCCTGATGGTAGAATTAGTCACTTTCGATAATATATAGTCTGCAATACCATCCGAATAATTCTCGCTGGTACCATGTCCTTTGCTCCCTTGCCAATAGACATAATTCAACAAAAAAGCCCGGTAATCGTTTGCCCCAAAGAGAGCCTCATTATTTAAAGAAAAAGAAGATAAAAAATCAGTAAAAACAGGTCCCGGACGATAATTTTCCTGAGGATACATCCGCTTCCGGTAAACAGGATAAAAAGACACTCTCTCCGCTACGGAATAACGGATTCTCTCTTTTTCCAGCCGAGTAAAAGATTCATCAAAATTCTTTGCTTCCAACAACTGAGTCTTTTCGTCTATTAATTCCTGCATTTTATCAACAAACTCAGCTTCTTCCAAAGCATAATAATCTTTATCAAAAAAAACAGCCACTTCCTGTTCCTTCATATAACTGTTGATACCTCCTAAACTTCCTCTAAAATACAAGGAACTGGAAAAATTCAAGGCATCAACATATATTTCCAGGTCTTCTCCCGGATTTAAATATAAATTCAACGAATTATGCAAAAAAGTTGCATAGCCGTTATGCTTTAAAGGTATTTTCCCGGAAAAATATTCATTTTCATCTAAAGGGAAATTGTATATACTATCTTCCACCCATATACTGACAATGGAATCTCCATGTTCCATCCTCCCGCTAATCTGAACATAATCATTCCGGGTACAGGAAAAAAATATTCCCGCCAGTAGAAAAAAGGCCAATAATCTTTTCATAGATTTGCTGTTTTTAGATTTCCTCCTCACTTAGATTAACAAATATAGAATAAGAACCCCAGAAGCCATGTTAAATAAATATAAAATAAAAAGGCCGCGGGTACATCCGCGACCTTTCCATGGTTATTCACCAATCTCTTATTTTACGATTGCTTTAAAATCAGCATTCTCAAATAATTTCACAAATTCAAGATCAGTAGCAGCTGTTTTTTTCAGATTTGCATCTTTAGCACAAGCATTTTTCAAGTTTGCCAAAACAGCATTCGTGTCATTGTTACGAGCAGCTACAATAGCTTTCAGATAATCAGACAATGCAGAATCGCTCTTGCTTTCGTTCAATTTCTTAGCAGCTTCATTATTATTACCTGCCAACAGATTTGCCAATGCAGCATTTTCACAGTTACATTTTCCGAAATAGTCAACAGCAGCTTTATAATCGCCTTTCATGATAGCAACAATTCCCTTGTTGTAGTTTACTTCGTTACCTGCACCGGTAGCAGCGCCGAACAATACTTCAGCTTCTTTCACGTTACCATTTTTCAATTCAATGGCACCCAAATTATTTTTTACCACTTTATTATTAGCAGATAATTTGTCTGCTTTTTCAAAGTTAGCTTTAGCTTCATTCACCTGACCCAATTCGAACTCAATCATACCGGCATCGTTGAAACCTCTCCAATCGTTCGGGAACTGGCTCATAGCAGTTTTATAAATCATCAATTTATCACCATTGTTATCGAACAAGGTTGCAGCATACAACATTTCTTCAACATTTAATGCAGCAGGATCAGATTTCACTAAATCACGGATTTCCTCGTCAGATTTTCCAATCCGTTCAGCATTTACAACAAATTTAGAACGTCTCAGTTTCGGCAGGATTTGGTCAGCAACTACTGAATAAGCAGAAGAAATATTTTTGATTTCTCTTTCTCTTACTTCAGGATCAGAGTGCATAGCCAATACCCGCAGAATCAATTCTTTGTCACGGATATTAGATTCTTCCATCGCTTTCTTAAATCCTTCCCAGTCTTCAGCTACAACATATTTCTTGAAGAAATCCAGATTTTTATATTCATCCACTTTAATTTTCTTCATGTTGTTTTTCATAAACTTATCAGCAGCACCTTCACGATTATCAGCCAGTTTTTCATTCAAAGAAACAGGACCATCAGGAGAAGCATAAGACTGAATCTGAATGTTTTTCAACACCATATCCTCAGCAGCTTTGGCATCTTTAATGAATTTTTCCATAGCCTTAATCTCTTTGGATGTCATTTCTTTCGTCCGGATCTGAGCAGAGTTAATGAGATAATAAATAGCTGCTTCCTGTTCTTCTTTCGTAATCCGTTGGAATTGGTCCGCACCGATAGCAGCAGCCGGAGTATTTTCTACCATAGTAGAGGTTGCCAATACGCCGTCAGCAATTTTACGAGATTCATAATCCACAGATTTAGCCCCTTTAGAACCAACAAACTTAACATACAATCCGGAAACACGCATAGCTTCTTCGAAAGGTACGGAACCGGTATAAGAAACGGTCTTACCAGAAGCGTAAGGAACTACTTCATTATTTCCCTGTACTTTTTCACCCTGGAAAGTTTTCGGTTCATAAGCTTTCTCTCCTCCGTTCTGGAACTTCAACACAGGAGTAGCCACCAATGTCACTTTTCTATTGAAATATTTAGCAGGAATAGTAGCATCAATTTTCACATCTACATTTCCTCCTTTAGCTTCCAAAACTTCGGGAGTCACCTTATAAGCAATGTTTTTCTCCATCTTCTTCATCTTCTTCAGAGATGCGCAAGATGAAATAACAATCCCTGCCAATGTTAATACAGCAACAGTTCTCAATGTTCTTTTCATAATCTATTTCTTTTATTCTTAAATATTAATTGGTTCTTAATAAGTCGAGCAAATGTAATAAAAAATATTAAAACATGCTGGTCATGGAAAAAAATATTAAAAATTAATCGATATTTCAATCTACCTGGATTTTATGCATAATCATCTTCTCAGCATATTCCAGCGCCTTCCCAATCCCATCAGGGTCTGAACCGCCGGCAGTAGCAAAGAAGGGTTGACCGCCTCCCCCGCCTTTTATCTCACGGGCAGCTTCCCTTACGATTTGTCCGGCATTCAAGCCAAAATCCTCCACAACCTCGTTACTAATCATAACTGTCAAATGCGGTTTTCCCTCCGTCACTCCGGCAGCAATAAATACCAGTTTTTCCAATTCGCCTTTCAGCTGGAAAGCCATATCTTTTACCTGAGCTGCCGGAAGCGGGAGTTGCACCGCAATAATATTTATATCCCGATATACTTTCTTTTCATTTTTCAAGCGTTCTTTCAGCAGACGTAAGCTCTCTTTTGCAAATTTCTCAGTTTCTCTTTTCAGTCCTTCGTTTTCTTCCAGAATGCCTTTTACACACTCCATCAGATTTTTGTTGCTTTTAAACATTTTCTCCATCTCCCGGATAAGGTGAAAAGAATTATTAATAAATTCTTCAGCCCTATCGGCAGTGATGGCTTCGATTCGCCGCACACCTGCCGAAACGGAACTTTCCGATAAAATCTTAAAGAACCCTATCTGACCGGTAGCTGCAACGTGAGTACCTCCACACAACTCTATAGAATCACCATATTTGATGACCCGGACCAAATCTCCGTACTTCTCTCCGAATATGGCAATAGCTCCCATCTCCTGTGCCTTTGCAATAGGTATGGAACGAAACTCCTCCAAAGGAATATTGCGTCTGATCAAACGATTTACAATTGCAGCGACTTCTGTCAGCTCATCATCCGTAACCTTTTGGAAATGAGAAAAGTCAAAGCGTAAATGTTCGTCGCTCACGTACGACCCTTTTTGCTCCACATGATTTCCCAACACTTTGCGCAAAGCATAGTCCAGCAAATGGGTTGCGCTATGGTTATTAGCTGTCAGAATACGCTTATGCTCATCCACCCTGGCCACAAAAGTCCCCGTCACATCCTCCGGCAACTTTTCTACGATATGGATAGTCAACCCATTTTCCTTTTTGGTATCCACGATCCGGATTGTTTCCTTCTCTCCGGTCAGGCTCCCGCTATCCCCCACCTGTCCTCCGCCTTCTCCGTAAAAAGGCGTAAGATTAAATACCAAATGATACAACGTTCTATTTTTAGCCGTCACCTTCCTGTAACGGGTGATTCTCACTTCCACCTCCGTATAGTCATACCCCACAAACTCCTGTTCATGGTCATTGCTCAATTCAATCCAATCATCCGTATCCACAGTGGCAGCAGAACGTGAGCGAGCTTTCTGCGCTTCCATTTCTGCCTTAAATTCCCGGCGATTTACTACCAGTCCCTGTTCTCTCAGAATCAGCTCCGTCAAATCAAGGGGAAAACCATAGGTATCATACAATTCAAAAGCCACATTTCCCGGAATCGTCAGAAAATTTTCCTCTTTCGTTTGGGCAATAATCTGGTCTAACAAACGTATACCCTTATCCAGCGTACGTAAAAATGCATTTTCTTCTTCCCGGATCACTTTCTCTATCATTTCCTGCTGATTACCCAATTCCGGATAATGTTTCCCCATGACCTTAACCAAAGCCGGCACCAATTTATACATAAAAGCATCCTTCTGGTTGAGGTAAGTATAAGCATATCTTACCGCTCTCCGCAATATACGACGAATAACATAACCGGCTTTCACATTGGAAGGCAACTGCCCGTCTGTAATTGAAAAAGACACCGTACGCAAATGGTCGGCAATCACCCTCATCGCCACATCAGACTCCTGAGCCACCCCGTATTTTATTCCACTCAGCCGGGCAATCTCATCTATAAGGGGTGTAAACACATCCGTATCATAGTTGGAGGTCTTTCCTTGTACTGCCATACACAAACGCTCAAATCCCATACCCGTATCCACATGATGATTGGGAAGATTCTCCAAACTGCCGTCAGCTTTCCGGTTGTATTGCATAAATACCAGGTTCCAGATCTCTATCACCAAAGGATTATCTTTATTCACCAGTTCCCGTCCCGGTTTCAGTTTACGTTCCTCCTCCGGACGCAGGTCGATGTGAATTTCAGAACAAGGCCCGCAAGGTCCCATATCCCCCATTTCCCAGAAATTATCTTTTTTATTTCCCAACAAAATCCGTTCTTCCGGCAAGTAATTCAACCATATCTTCCGGGCCTCTGTATCTTCCTCCAACCCTTCCTCCCGACTCCCTTCAAACACAGTCGCATACAATCGGTTTTTGTCCAGTTTCATCACTTCCGTTAAAAATTCCCAAGCATAGACAATGGCATCTTCTTTAAAATAATCTCCGAACGACCAGTTTCCCAGCATCTCAAACATGGTATGATGATAAGTGTCATGCCCTACCTCTTCCAAATCATTGTGCTTACCCGAAACCCGCAAGCATTTCTGAGAATCCGCAACACGACAATATTTGGGATTTATATTACCAAGAATAATATCCTTAAACTGATTCATTCCCGCATTAGTAAACATCAACGTAGGGTCATCTTTAATAACCATAGGGGCAGAAGGTACGATGGTATGTCCCTTGCCCTTAAAAAAATCCAGAAACTGTTGTCTGATCTCTTCCGATTTCATATAATTATAATTTTATTCAGGACTGCTTTTTGCACAAACGGTACGCCAGCGAACATATTTCCTATCCTCATAGCTATTTTGCGTATCTGTGAATATATCCTCCTTTAACTCATAAAGTTGCAAAAAACAGAATTGCAAAATTAGATTATTTCTTTAACTTTGCATCGAAAATTTCAATTTTATTATAAAATGGCGAAAACAGGTTATCGTTTTAATCCCGAAACGCTGTCTTACGACAAAATACATATCACTTTTAAAGCAAAACTCTGGTCCTGGCTTATCAAATTATTTTCCAGTCTATCGCTCGCACTGGTCATTTTTCTGGGGGTATCTGCCGTTATTGATTCTCCAAAAGAAAAAGCCTTAAAACGGGAAAAGGAAGAAATCCTGGCCCAATACCATATTCTGAACAATGAGCTGGAGCGTTTGGACGAAGTATTGAAAAACCTGGAAACCCGGGATGATAACATTTATAGGGTTATCTTTGAGTCAGAACCCATTGATGCTTCTATCCGCAGAGCCGGCTCCGGGGGAATCAACAAATACGAATCCCTGAAAAACATGGACAATGCGGAATTAATCATCAACACCAGTAAAAAACTGGACGAATTGGCCAAAGCCATTTATATCCAAAGCAAATCTTACGACGAGATAGAAACCCTGGCTAAAAATAAAATTGAAATGCTGGCTTCTATCCCCACCATCCTACCGGTTTCCCTGAAAAATAAAAAGACTCGCTTTTCTTCCTCTTTCGGCTATCGGATCCATCCCATCTACAAAACGGTAAAATTACATGCCGGCATGGATTTTTCAGGGGCGGTAGGTACCCCCATTTATGCTACCGGCAACGGAAAAATAGTATATGCTGAAATCCACCAGGGATATGGAAAATGCGTCCTCATAGACCATGGCTTTAATTATCAGACTCTGTATGCCCACATGAGCGCCTACAATGTAAAAGCGGGCCAAAAGGTAAAACGTGGTGACATCATCGGATATATGGGCAACACCGGTATGTCTACGGGACCACATCTACATTACGAAGTCAAAAAAAACGGACTTCCGGTAAACCCGATCAATTATTATTTCAACGACCTGACTGCCGACGAATACGATCAATTGGTAACCGCAGCCAACAACAACGGTCAAACCATGGATTAATCCGACAAATTATGGAACAAGAAAAACAACCTTTAAAAGTCTACTATACAATTGGCGAAGTCGCCGATATGTTCGGGGTGAATACTTCTCTGATCCGTTTTTGGGAAAAAGAGTTCGACATTATCAAACCCCATAAAAATAAAAAAGGCAACCGGCAGTTTACCAAAGCCGATATTGATAATTTTCATCTGATATATCATTTAGTCAAAGAAAAAAAGATGACTTTACGAGGTGCCCAGATGAAACTGAGAGAAAACAAGACCGACACAGAAGTAAACTTCGAAGTTGTCAAACGTTTGAAAATCATCAAACAAGAGTTGCTCTCCATAAAAGAACAGCTCTCCTGACATCTATTCCGGAAACCGGCCCCGAAACCCATGACAACAATTAAAGACATCACCAGACTCATTGAAGAGTTCGCACCTTTATGTTTACAGGAAAGTTATGATAATGCCGGATTGGTTTGCGGAAATCCGGAAGCACAGATATCCTCTGTTTTATTGACCATCGACATTACAGAAGAAGTTGTCGATGAAGCAATCGCAGGAGGGCATAATCTGATTATTTCCCACCACCCCCTCATTTTCCAAGGCATCAAAAACCTGCTTCCTGACCATTACGTCAAACGTTGTCTGGTCAAAGCCATACAACACAATCTGAATATCTATTCCGCCCACACCAATTTGGATATGGCCCCCCACGGCGTAAGCGCACGCATGGCAGACAAGCTGGAATTAATCCATCAAAAAATACTTCATCCGGCCGGAAAACTTTATACATTTTCCTTTTATACCCCTCTCGCAGATGCCGAGCGGGTACGGACAGCAATTCTGGCCGAAGGAGGCGGACATATCGGTCAATACAGCCATTGCTCTTTCAACACCGAAGGGAAAGGCACATTCCAGGCTCACCCGGGAGCCCGGCCTTATGTCGGCGAAATTGGCAAAATCCATGAAGAACAAGAGGTCAAAACAGAGCTTACCATACCCCAGCATTTACTGAACCAAAGCATCCGCACACTCCTTGCCGTCCACCCTTACGAAGAACCCGTCTGGAATATAACAGAACTGGACAAGGCTAACCCCATAACAGGCTTAGGCATCATCGGAGAACTTCCCCAGCCGGCAGACAGCCTTGCTTTTCTTCGGCAAGTAAAAGAAATTTTTCATTGTTCCGGACTCCGCCACTCCCCCATCTGCAAACCGGTCATTCAAAAAGTTGCCGTATGCGGAGGTTCCGGGGCTTTTTTAACCCGGGATGCTATTGCACAAAAAGCAGACATATACATTAGTGCCGACTATAAATACCATGATTTTTTTGAAGCGGAAAATAAAATTATCATTGCTGACATCGGACATTACGAAAGCGAACAATACACAAAAGAAATTTTTTATGAGTTAGTTACAAAAAAATTATCTAACTTTGCAATCCAGTTTTCGAAGGTCACCACCAACCCTGTTCATTATTTACTTTAAACGGCGAGGGACCGGAATCTGTAACTTGTTAACTTGTAACGACAATTTATATGGCAACAAACAACAATGAAAAACTGCAGGAACTTTCTGTTGAAGAAAAATTGCAGCATCTTTACGAACTACAACGCATAGATACAGAAATCGATAAAATCAGGACTCTGCGGGGAGAACTTCCTTTAGAAGTCCAGGATTTGGAAGACGAAATTGCCGGCCTGGAGACCCGTCTTGAAAACCTGAAAAATGAAATCAGTGAAGCCGATAAAAGCGTAACTGCCAAAAAACACGAAATCGCCAAATCAGAAGAACTGATCAAGAAATACAGTGAACAATTAGATAATGTAAGAAATAACCGCGAATACGACGCTTTAACGAAAGAAGTTGAATTCCAAAAGCTGGAAATCGAATTACAGAACAAGCGTATCCGGGAAGCCCAAAAGACGAAAGCAGAAAAAGAAGTCAGCCTGGAAGCCTCTTCCAAACAGTACGAGGAGAAAAAAACAGACTTAGACGCAAAAAAAGCCGAATTGGACGATATCATTGCTGAAACGCATAAAGACGAAGAAAGTTTAATGCAAAAATCAGAAGAATTATCCCAAAATATTGAAGAACGCCTGTTGACAGCTTACCGTAAAATCCGCTCGAATGCCCGTAACGGATTGGCAGTCGTCACCGTTGACCGTGATGCCTGCGGTGGTTGTTTCAATAAAATTCCCCCACAGCGGCAATTGGATATCCGGTCCAGAAAAAAAATCATCGTCTGTGAATATTGCGGACGTATCCTGATTGACAAATATATCTGCGACTATGACGGCAGCATGCAGAAAGCAGATTTGGAATCCGCACTGGAATCTCAGAAGAAAAAAGGGAGGAAGGTGAAAAAAACAGAAGAATAAAAAAAGCTGCTTAGGCAGCTTTTTTATTGCAATATCTATAAAATCAAACAGAATGGTTGCTACAAATTACAATCCGAAAGAAAGCGAAGAAAAATGGTACAAATACTGGATGGACCATAAATTGTTTCATTCAGAAGTGGATAACAGCAGAGAACCATATTGCGTCGTCATTCCGCCTCCCAACGTCACCGGAGTGCTTCATATGGGACATATGCTGAACAATACCATACAGGATGCTTTGGTGCGTCGTGCCCGGTTACAAGGGAAAAACGCGTGTTGGATTCCTGGTACAGACCATGCTTCTATCGCTACCGAAGCGAAAGTAGTAGCCAAACTTCAGGACGAAGGAATAAAGAAGACCGACCTGACACGGGAAGAGTTTTTGAAACATGCCTGGGCATGGACGGAAAAGCACGGCGGAATTATCCTTAAGCAGCTCCGCCGCCTGGGAGCTTCCTGTGATTGGGACCGTACAGCTTTTACCATGGATGAATTACGAAGTGAAAGCGTGCTTAAGGTATTCGTAGACCTTTACAACAAAGGGCTGATTTACCGGGGTGTCAGAATGGTGAACTGGGATCCGGCCGCCTTAACCGCTCTCTCAGACGAAGAAGTTGTATATAAAGAAGAACACAGTAAATTATATTACCTCCGCTACAAGATTGAAGGAGAAGATGGTTATGCCATCGTTGCCACGACCCGGCCGGAGACCATCATGGGAGATACTGCCATGTGTATCAACCCCAAAGACCCCAAAAACCAACATTTAAAAGGTAAAAAAGTAATTGTTCCGTTAGTGAACCGGGTAATCCCTGTCATTGAGGACGAATACGTTGATATTGAGTTCGGTACAGGTTGTTTGAAAGTCACTCCGGCGCACGACGTAAACGACTATATGCTGGGCGAAAAATACAATTTACCTTCAATCGATATTTTCAACGACAACGGAACAATCAGTGAAGCTGCCGGATTATATGTAGGCATGGATCGTTTTGCCGTACGCCAGCAAATTGAAGAAGACCTGAAAACAGCTGGTCTGCTTGAAAAAGTAGAAGCCTATACCAATAATGTCGGTTTCTCCGAGCGTACCCATGTTCCCATTGAACCTAAACTTTCCATGCAATGGTTCCTGAAAATGGAGCATTTGGCTAAGATTGCATTAACCCCTGTTCTGGAGGATGAGATTCGTTTTTTCCCTGCCAAATTCAAAAATACCTACCGGCATTGGATGGAAAACATCAAGGACTGGTGCATCAGCCGTCAATTGTGGTGGGGACACCGTATACCTGCATGGTATCTGCCCGAAGGAGGATATGTAGTAGCTACGACAGCAGAAGAAGCACTTCGTCTGGCACAAGAAAAAAGTGGCAATAAAACATTGACACAAGCCGATTTACGTCAGGATGAAGACTGTCTGGATACTTGGTTTTCTTCATGGCTATGGCCCATCTCTCTGTTCGATGGTATAAATCACCCGGATAATCCCGAAATCAATTACTACTATCCGACCAATGACCTGGTAACCGGCCCGGATATTATTTTCTTCTGGGTTGCCCGTATGATTATGGCCGGCTATGAGTATCGCGGAAAAATGCCGTTCAAGAATGTCTATTTCACCGGCATTGTAAGAGACAAATTGGGACGGAAAATGTCAAAATCACTGGGCAATTCTCCAGACCCTCTGGATTTAATCGACAAATACGGAGCAGACGGTGTACGTGTGGGCATGCTACTGTGTGCCCCGGCAGGCGGAGACCTGTTGTTTGACGAAAGCCTTCCGGAACAAGGAAGAAATTTCGCTACCAAAATATGGAATGCTTTCAAACTGGTAAAATCATGGGAAGTGACCGACCAGCCACAGCCTGAACATTCACGTTTAGCCATCAGGTGGTTTGAACAATATCTGAACAAAGCAAACGAGCTCCTGAACACTCAATTTGAACAATATCGGATTTCAGAAGCTCTGATGACCATCTATACCACATTCCGGGATGAGTTTTCTTCCTGGTTGCTGGAAATCATCAAACCGGCCTACGGACACCCCATTGACCAGACCACATACGAACAAACACTCCGTATTTTTGAGCATTTACTCCAGTTGCTCCATCCGTTTATGCCATTTATTACAGAAGAAATCTGGCAAAAATTACGGAACAGACAAGACGGGGAAAGTATTATGGTCTCTTTATTGCCCGGAACATCTGCATATGACGAGTCTTTATTAACCCGGTTTGAAGCTGTGAAAAACATCATTGTAGGAATTCGCAATGTCCGCAAACAAAACAACGTGGCCTTTAAAGATGCCCTGGAACTGAAAATCAAGTCAAACGACCGTTATCCATCCGACCAGACCAGCATCATCAGCAAAATGGGAAATATCCAGTCCATCGAAACGGTCAATGAAACTGTAAAAGGTGCCTGGAGTTTTATCGCAGATACCGTAGAATACTTCATTCCGGCAAGCGGGCAGGTAAATACCGAAGAAGTAAAAGCCAAACTGGAAGAAGAATTAACTTATACCAAAGGTTTCCTGGTCTCTGTCATGAAAAAATTAAGTAATGAAAAGTTCATGAACGGAGCACCGGAACAGGTGGTGAACAACGAACGCAAGAAACAAGCCGATGCAGAAGCTAAAATTGCAGCCATAGAGGCTCAATTGGCAGAACTCCGGTAAACTTTTTGCTTTTATCAAAATATCAACAATGAAACTGGTTGTTCTGACAGGAGCAGGCATGAGCGCTGAAAGCGGTATCAAAACTTTCCGGGACAGCGATGGTATGTGGGAAAACTACCGCATCGAAGATGTATGTACCCCTGAAGCCTTAGCCCGCAACCCGGCTGCCGTCAATCACTTTTACAATGAAAGGCGGAAGCAACTTTACGAAGCCCAACCGAATACAGGACATAAAGGCCTGGCGGCATTGGAAAAATATTTTGATGTAAAAATCATCACCCAGAATATTGATGACCTGCACGAACGGGCCGGTAGCCGGCAGGTTCTTCATTTGCACGGAGAATTAAAAAAAGTGCGGAGCAGTAAAAATCCGGAGTTGATTTATGACCTCGAAGGTTGGGAATTGAAGCCGGGGACTCTTTGCAAGGATGGTTCCCCGCTTCGTCCTCATGTCGTATTTTTCGGAGAAGCAGTACCTAATATGGAACCGGCAATCGAAGTCCTCCGCCAAGCCGACCTTTTCGTCATTATCGGAACCTCATTAGCCGTTTATCCGGCTGCCAGTTTATTACATTATGCACCCGAAGGCATCCCGGTATTTGTCATAGATCCCTGCATTCCGGCAGAAGCCCGTCGCCGGGGTTTCTATCTCATTGAAAAAGAAGCCTCAGAAGGTGTAAAAGAATTGCAAAAAATATTATTGGGAAAGTGCTAAACCTAAAAGAATAAAAACAGTGGGAAGAGGAAAAAAACCTTTACTGGAAAAAGTCAAAATCAGTAAAATTGCTGCAGAAGGAAAATCAATCGCTTATGTTGATGACAAAGTCCTGTTTGTCCCCAACACCGTTCCAGGCGACATTGTTGATGTTCAGGTAACCCGAAAACGAAAAAGTTTTCTGGAAGGATATGTTACCCACATGCACCAGGAATCGGATTTACGCATTTCCCCCGTCTGTGCTCATTTCGGAGTCTGCGGAGGATGTAAATGGCAAAATCTGCCTTACGAAAAACAACTGGAATTCAAACAACAGGAAATCGCCGACAATCTGCAACGAATCGGTAAAGTCACCCCACAAGACATCCGTCCGATTATTGGTTCTGCCCAGCAATTCTATTACCGGAACAAATTAGAGTTCACTTTTTCTGATAAACGATTTCTGACCCGGGAAGAAATCAGGCAGGAAACAAATTTAGAGCGGACTCCCGCCCTGGGATTTCATGTACCCGGGTTATTTGACAAGGTGGTAGACATTACTCATTGTTGCCTGCAGGGTTCTCTTTCCAACGAAATCAGAAATTTTATCAGACAATATGGAGTAGAACACGGACTCCGTTTTTACAATATCCGGGAGCAACACGGATTTTTACGAACCCTGATTATCCGAACTGCTTCCACGGGAGAAATTATGGTTATTCTGGCTTTCGGACAAGAAGAGCCTACAGCCCGGGAGGCCTTGCTCGAAGCACTGAAAAATAATTTTCCGCAAATCACTTCCCTCCTGTATGTCATCAACGAAAAACTGAATGATAATCTGACAGACCAACAGATTCTCTGTTATTACGGACAGGATTATATTTTTGAAGAAATGGAGGGCCTGAAATTCAAAATAGGTCCAAAATCCTTTTACCAGACTAACTCAGAACAAGCCTACCACCTTTACAGCAAAACCCGTGAACTTGCAGCCCTGACAGGTGAGGAAACAGTCTATGATTTGTACACCGGCACTGGCACTATCGCTAATTTCATAGCCCGGAAGGCCCGAAAAGTCATCGGAATAGAATATGTACCTGAAGCCATTGAGGATGCAAAAGTCAATTCAGAAATCAACAGTATTCATAATACCGCATTTTATGCCGGAGACATGAAAGAGGTCCTGAATGCCGGTTTTATCAGTCAACACGGTCACCCTGATGTGATCATCACCGACCCGCCACGGGCAGGCATGCATCCCGATGTCATTCAAACGATCCTGAACGCCGCTCCGGACCGGATTGTCTACGTTAGTTGTAATTCAGCCACCCAGGCCCGGGATCTCCAGCTTATGTCAGAAGCCTATGAAGTAAAAACCGTACAACCGATTGATATGTTTCCCCACACCCATCATGTGGAGAACATTGTTTTGTTACACAAAAAGAACTGTCTATAAAACAATAAAAATGTCCGGAAAATCTTTTGGCCTACCCCTGCATAGGTGATAAGATAATCCCCAAAAGATTTTCCGGACAACTTCATTTTATTTCCTGTTTATTTCTCCAGATAAGCCCGGATCATCCAGGCTATTTTTTCTTTTTTCTCAATCATGTCTTCCAGAAAATTGGTTGTTCCTGCATCATCCGTCTCTTCCTCTTTTTCCAATTGTTCAATATCTTTTCGGATTTCCCGAATCAGAGTATCGTTATCTTCACTCAAAATGGCCAGCATTTCTTTAGCATTCGGCAGTGGCTCCGAATCACAATGCTCCTTAATACGGTTATGTTCCAGATAACCAGCAAGAGAACCGACAGGACGCTCATCCAAAGAACGGATTCGCTCAGCAATGGAATCAATATCCTCAATCAAACCATTGTATAAATCCTCCATGAACACATGGTAGGAATGGAAGCTAACCCCTTTTACATTCCAATGATAATTCCAGGTTTTTGCCAACAATACAAAATGGTCCGCCAACAAATTATTCAAAACGTTTTTACTCGCTTTTACCTGACCTTCATTTAATCCAATATTTGCAGCCATAAAAAATACTTTAATTTAAACATTTATGTATGGCTATAAACGAAGCTAAAACGTTTTTGTTACAATTCTTATCCATTCCCAAGAAACCGTTTCAGACAATTTACATCCGAATACAATCATATTTTCCCATTGGTATACTGAAAGAAAACACAATTGCATCCGCGACATGGTGATTAATGCCTTTTTTCAAATCCATCTATTTCATAAAAATAGTCGGCGCTGGCATCACCCAGCAAATATTTTGCAAAATGGAACCACATTCTGTATTGGTAAAAATCATTGGCTCTGCCACCATATCCATGTCTTTGCCCGGGCAACATGATCAGGTCGAAATTCTTTCCCGCCTGTATCAAAGCATTCGCCATACGCAAAGTATTTCCGGGATGAACATTATTATCTATATCGCCGGTCACCAACAATAAATACCCTTTAAAATTCGATGCCAGTTGCGGATTAGTAGCAATCTTACTCTCAAAGGAAATTTCTTCCCGATCTCCCTTCACGGTATCTTTCACCGTCTTTTTTATTTCTTTCACCCCATGATGGGTTTCGCCCCACCACTGATTGTATATATTGTTATCATGGTTACCAGAAGAAGATACTGCTGCTGTATAAAAATCAGGATACATACAAAGGGCAGCCGTAGACATGAATCCACCTCCTGAATGCCCGAAGATACCGACTTTTTTCAAATCTATAAAAGGATAACGGTCTGCCAATTGTTCTATTCCATACTTATCATCCGCCAAAGCATAATCCCTCAAATTATTGTATCCGTAAGTATGATACCATTTTTCCCGTTGGGGACTTCCTCCCCTGTGTCCAAAATTCACCACAATAAAACCTACCTGAGCCAAAGCACAGTTATAAACCCCTGAAACGGAAAAATCAAAAGGTACAGCTTCTGTTTGAGGTCCGGGATATACATAAGATATCACAGGATAAGTCTTCGTAGAATCGAAATCTACCGGTTTCCACATCACCCCATACAAATCGGTCACTCCATCTTTGGCTTTGACCGTAAAGCGCTCCGGCATTTTCCAACCCATCTCATACAAACGCCGCAGGTCAGGACAAGCCAGTTCCAGAATCACTTTTCCTTTATTATCGCGTAATACAGAACGCGGTTCTAAATCCACCCGGGAATAATTATCCACCAGATACTTCCCTGATTTCGAAACCGTTACACTATGATTGGCATCCTCTGGCGTTAACAAACTCACACCTTCTCTATCCAAACTTGCTTTATAAACACAAGAGTAATACGGATTCCGGCCCTTTTCACGTCCATACCCTTCAAAATAAATAGTACGGCCAGCCGTATCCACACGTAGCATCTTACCGGCGACCCATTCCCCGGAAGTAATGGCATTCTTCAAAGTCCCCTTTCCATCATAATGGTAAAAATGTCCCCAACCAGTCCTCTCTGACCACCATATCAGATCCTTACCCTCTTCCAATACAGAAAAATGATAAAGCTGGTCATTAAAATAAGGTTTCGACTTTTCCTGAATCAACACCGTCACCTCCCCGGTTTCCAGATCGGCCGTACAAATTTCCAATTCGTCACAAGTACGCTTTTTTCGTTGGAAAAAAAGCCGGTCCGTAGATTTCCCCGTATGAAGAATCCTCAATGACTGATCCGGCCATTTTTCTGTATTTACTTTTATTTTCTCCCGGGAGGCCACATCAAAAATCAGTAATTCATGCTGGGCCACTTCTTTATCCCCCGGCATCGTATAGCGGTACTCCTCCAGTCTCGGACGCTTTGACAAAATGTCAATCACCCACAAATCCTTTACTTTTCTTTCATCGGAGCGCACAACATATAACTTTTTAGAATCTTTCAACCAGTGAGCCCTTGCCCAGGTCCTTTTACTACTGGTATCCCTGCTGTTGGATGCATAGGAATAGAAAGGCTCTCCATCTTCTGTCAACTGAATCTCCACAGAATCCTTATCGTTGGCCTTCATCAGGTAAAGATTATGCTTCCTGGCAAATACGATATAAGTACTGTCCGGCGAATATTTAGCCCAATAATTTTCGTCTTTTTTATTTTTTACCGAATCCTTCTGCTCCAGCAAGCGGGTCTTCACATTATATTCATAATGAAACTCATCCACTTTAAATTTCAAGGTTTTCCCATCTTTATTAAACTCTAAATCCTTAAGGGGCAAAGATTTTATGGAATAAGGCTTTGAAGTTATCTTTGTCAATTCCTGCGCCATATACTCATTTTCAAAAAGGAAATCCTGAGTTTTCTTTGCAGGGTCTACGAAATAATAACGGGTCCCATCTTCAGTCTTATAAGAATACCAAAACTTATCGCTATTCTCCAGAAAATGTGGTCGTACATTGAGGGAACCTGTCTCCCATGCTGCTTTTCTGAACTTTTCAGCTTGTCGGTAATTTGCCTTTTGTCCGAACAAGGGTATAACCAATCCCCAAATAACTCCCAATAACACCAATTTCATCATACGCATACTTTATTAAATATTAAACTTTCCAAAAGTACAATGATAAAAAAAAAGAGTATCAAAACAAAAACATTTGCTAATTTTGCCAAAACACACAGAAAACAGGATAGATAAACCACTTCTTTTCAAAAAATCATGGACGATTTTAAAATCATACACAAAGAACTGGAGAACCGCTTTAAAGAAATCCGGCAACGCATCCACCGTCTACAAAGCGGAGGTACAATTGACAGCCTGAAAAATATAGGCGCCGACACCTCCCGTCAAATTGGTGCAAGCTATGTTTCTTTAAAGCAATTAGCTGAAAACTATTCTCCGGACGAATCTTTGGCCATTTTACTGTGGAATACCCAAAAAAGAGAAGAACAAATTATGGCTTGTCTGCTGTTGCCCTGGGATATAAATAAAGAAAAAATTACGCAATTAATCACCCAATGTATTAGTTTCGAAATCGCCGGTTATTTAGGTTCCCTATGCCTCTGCAAACGAAAAGACCTGATTCAGTTTGCTATTCCTTGGCTGGATTCCGGAATTCCTTATCAACAGACAGCCATGCTTACCGCCTTGGCAAGACATCTTATTCTTTATAAAGAAGATCCTTACATTACAAAAACATTTTTCACTTCTGTCGTCAACCGGAATTTCCCGGATAAATATGTACAATTAATGGCAGAACGCTATCGTTTCAACACTTAATAAATGTTAAACGTAAGTTTTAATCTTTCAGAAAAGATTTTAAATAAGAAATCTTTCTTACATTTGTAAAATAATTACGGAAAAAAAGTATTAATAAAAATCGTCTAATATAAAATTATTACCATTATGTCGAAATTAGATTTAAGCAAGTATGGCATTACAAACGTCAAAGAAATTATTCACAATCCTTCTTATGACGAATTATTTACAGCAGAAACTGATTCTTCTTTAACAGGCTATGAAAAAGGTCAGGTGACAGAATTGGGCGCAGTAAATGTAATGACCGGTATTTATACAGGTCGTTCTCCGAAAGATAAATTCTTTGTAAAGAACGAAGCCAGTGCAGACAGCGTATGGTGGACTTCTGAAGAATACAAAAACGATAACAAACCATGTTCCGAAGAAGCTTGGGCAGACCTGAAAGCCAAAGCTGTAAAAGAATTATCTGGCAAGAAATTGTATGTCGTAGATACTTTCTGCGGAGCTAACGAAGGAACTCGACTGAAAGTTCGTTTTATCATGGAAGTAGCCTGGCAGGCACACTTTGTAAAAAATATGTTTATCCGTCCGACTGAAGAAGAATTGGCAAATTACGGAGAGCCGGATTTCGTCTCTTTCAATGCCGCAAAAGCAAAAGTGGATAACTATAAAGAATTGGGATTAAATTCTGAAACGGCTACTGTATTTAACCTGAAAACCAAAGAGCAGGTGATTCTGAATACATGGTATGGCGGCGAAATGAAAAAAGGTATCTTCTCTATCATGAACTACCTGAACCCATTACGCGGTATTGCTTCCATGCACTGTTCAGCAAATACAGACCGGGAAGGAAAAAATACCGCTATTTTCTTCGGCTTGTCCGGGACCGGCAAAACTACTTTATCCACCGATCCGAAACGCTTGTTGATTGGGGACGACGAACACGGTTGGGACGATGAAGGAGTGTTTAACTATGAAGGCGGTTGCTATGCCAAAGTTATCAATCTGGACAAAGATAGCGAACCGGATATTTACAATGCCATCAGACGTGACGCCCTTCTCGAAAACGTAACAGTTGATGCAAAGGGTAAAATTGACTTCAACGATAAATCAGTAACCGAAAACACCCGTGTTTCTTATCCTATTTATCACATTGAAAATATCGTAAAACCGGTATCCAAAGGACCGGCTGCAAAACAGGTGATTTTCCTGTCTGCTGATGCCTTCGGCGTATTGCCTCCGGTATCTATCCTGGATGCAGAACAGACAAAATATTATTTCCTGTCCGGATTTACTGCTAAATTAGCCGGAACGGAACGTGGTATCACTGAACCGACTCCTACATTTTCTGCTTGCTTCGGAGCTGCTTTCTTGTCACTGCATCCAACCAAATATGCAGAAGAACTGGTGAAGAAGATGGAAAAATCAGGAGCCAAAGCATACTTGGTAAACACCGGTTGGAATGGTACAGGCAAACGAATTTCCATTAAAGACACCCGTGGTATCATTGACGCCATCCTGGACGGCTCCATTGACAAAGCTCCGACCAAAACTATTCCATACTTCAATTTCGTAGTACCAACAGCTTTGCCGGGAGTAGATCCGAATATTCTGGATCCTCGCGACACTTATGCAAATGTCAGCGAATGGGAAACCAAAGCAAAGGATTTGTCAGAACGTTTCATTAAAAACTTCAAAAAATTTGAAGGAAACGCAGCAGGTAAAGCATTGGTTACGGCAGGTCCGAAACTCTAAAACGACATAAATAAAGAAACCGCCTGACTTACATCAGGCGGTTCTTTTTTATGACCTTCGGATTACTTCACTTCCTCCAGCATCTCTTCATACGACTGACAGTAATATTCCATAATAGGCATTGTTCTACCATTCGCCGTCATTGTCCTGCCGGAAGTATCTTTTTTACCTTTCAGCACTTTGACGCGTTCTTTCAGGAGAGCAGCGAACTTTTTGCGTTCCCCGGAATTTTTCCACCCCTGTACACCCTGTCCGTAAAATAAAGAATTACACGCATAATATACCTGGTCCTCTATCATACGGCTAAAATGGCTATAAGTAACCAAAGCTTCCAAAAGCAATGACCATTCCTTCGCTCCGGCAGCACCGTCCACCAAAGCCGCTGCACGAATGCCATCGGCCTCCGGCACTCCGCATTCTTTCATGAAAGCATAATAGGCTTCCAGACCGGCAGCATCATATCCTACGATTCTCTTAGCCTCCCGTTTGAGAAACTTCTTTGCTCCCGCCTCCCACACTTTCTCCAAATGCAGGCCGGCTTTCTCGCCGTAACGTTTCACCAATTCCGACTTACGGGCATATACCGGACGGAACACAGCATAATCCGGAGTAGCATAGGTACGGAACATCCGGTATACATTCGTATCTGCAAATACGGCCTCCGCCTTATCTTTCAAGAAATCATCGGCTACAGTACGCACGGTTCCCGACATGGCAGCATCGTCCAGCAACGACAGGTAGTCGCGGATAAACTCCAAAGAGCGTTCTCCTGCCGCATAGCGTTTGTGCATATCTGTCAGCCTCCCTCCCTTCACGCCATTCTCCGCAAAGTCTATCAATTCATCCACACTCAGATAACCGGCATGACGACACAACAACTCCCCCAGTGCATTCAACACAAGTAAGGTGGGATAAGCATTCACATCATATTTTTTCCGCAATTCCACACCTTCCCCTTTCTCCATGTCTATTTTCACCGATACGAAACGGGGATTGAAATAATTGCCCGCTTTCTCTTGCACAAATTCTTTGGAGGCCATCAGTTTGCAAGGACCACACCAACTGGTGTAACAATCCATAAACACCAATTTATTTTCAGCTTTAGCTGCCTCTAACGCTTTACTGAAACCACCTTCGCGGAAATTAATCTGTGCCGCCAAAGGAAAGGCCATTACGGTCACTAATATAAATAAAGCTATTCTTTTCATCTTATCGTAAATTTAAGCGTTTAAACTAACTTCATTAATAAGGAAAAGTCGGAGAGGCCCAATCATACAAAAAGGCATATAAATTAGGGGACATTGGAGAATAATCCGACATGGGAATGGCATAGCATAACTTTTTCAAAATTCCTGTTCCTTCAAATGTATGCTTCGGTTCTCCGAAAGGCTGCCCCCCCTGCATTTCATACATCGCTACGGTGTATTTTCCTCCATTCTGAACTCCTATCACCAAATAGTCAAAAGCTGTTTCATAAAAAAGATTAGCCATATAAGTAACCGTTCCGGCCGGCAGGGAAGCCACCGACAAAGCAGTTTCCACTTTTTCCTTCATACTATAGCGATACAATTGGTTGTCCTTCACCGAATAAATAAAACTTCCTCTCAACCCCTTACCGGCAATGACAACAGCCGAAGCAAGTTTCTCGGCATCCAGCCGGCGGACTTCGGAAATAGTCTCCTTTTCCAGAATTACCAAATAACGTCCGTCCCCCTTCACATCGAACAGATACCAGACAGCATTATCCCCTGAATTCCAATTCCAGCCGGTAGCAACTGCCTCAGCCTTCTCAAAAGGAACGCGTACTCCGGCATAACCATCTCTATATTCGATTTCACGTCCGTCTGTACACATCAGACAATGTTCACTTTCACTCCAATAAGACAATTCCCTTCCGTTAAAAGCCTGAACAAAAGTACTGCCTCCGCAACCTTCAGGCGTAACCAATTTGCCCGTAGCATACTCACTGGCAAAAAAACCACCGCCAACACTTTCATAACAAATTCCTTTATTGGAAAAATAGTGGTTATACTCTCCTGTCGTTGCCATAGCATAAGGAATTTCATCTTCTTCCATCGTAGCATAAAACAAACTGCTACGGTCAAACATCAGCGACATATCTACCGTATTGTACACTGCAAAATTATTTTTCCCATATGCTAAAAACATGCCGGTAGCATACGTAGAAGTTGCCGTCTCCGAATCCATATGAATTTTTTTATACACCGGATTCATGTTACGCGGCTTCCCGTTCAACGACGCGCCATAATTTTCGGTCAACAAATCATTACGTGTTATTTTCTCCTGATAGTTGTAAAAATCCAACTCAGTGTTGCCATCTGCCGTTTCTTTCAAAACATAGAAACCATTGGAGAAGGCAGAAGTCACGTCCAAAGAAAACTCTACCAAACCAAAATAGCCCGTTTCCTTGTGTGTAGCCTCACAGATAACCGAATACTTACCAATTTTCAGTTCGACAGGGTAAGCCAGCTTTTTCCCTTCCCAGATTTTATTTTTCCGGTACTCACCTTTTTGCCCGAACTGTCCGCCATAAATATACCAGTTAAACAACAATTCATCATCTGCAAATCCTTCCACCACTGGAGTAAGTTCCAATACTGAGCTAAAAGCCACTGCCGAAGTGTCCTGAGGCAAGCCTTCCACCTTAATCTCATGTGCCCGGTTCGCCTCTGTCGCTACTGTGCTGTCGTCATCGAAACAACCGCTCAAACATGCCATCAGACATAAACATAAAAGCCATATATATTTTTTCATATCCGTTCTATTTTAAGTCGATTAATAACCATTCGCCACCGGAGTAAAATCCACCGGACCGTCTTCTTCTTCCCAGACTTTTCCAATTTCCGGATTTGCCAGACGTTCCTCATTTTCCTCTTCTAAACGCTCTGCAAACCATTGGCCCAGGTAAGCAATGTAAGCTTCATCCTTCGGAGCGAAATACCCCTGAAAATATTCATAAAAAAGAGTACTGATATATTCATCATCCCAGGATTTCTCCGTCCATTTTATCATTAATTCATGTTTCTGCGGTCCGTAAGTACCGAAATAAGAATTTAAAGAAAACTTATCCCATGCTTCCGGTTTCGTGAGACGATCAGAAATAGTCAGCGTGTAGGTTGCAAACTCCGGATAGCCGGCCTTGAACCACCCATTGTCCCTGAATGTAATTTTCAACACAACATCCCCCTCTGCTTCCAACGATGCATCACGAAGTACCACTACCGGCACCTTCACAGCTGCCGAATCGCCCGGGACCTGGTACAATGTAGCCAGCGATGGCTCATCGAAAGCCACGTAGTGTTTGCCGGCAACGGCATTGACAACCCCCTGCGTCGTATCCTCTACCTGCATCAAAGCAAGCGGCCGGCTATCTGCAGAAAGTTTACCCATAGTATTCACCCTCAGCCAGACAGTATCTCTCATCTGTCCTTCAGCAGAATTCAATTTAAAGGAATGGCTTCTGCTTCCCATTCCATCCTTCACACCAGCCGTTGTCAGGCCATCTCCATAATGAAAGGTCAGCATACACTCTTCATCCGAAAATTTCGGGAGGTCTTTTTCGCAAGCGGTTGCCAGTAACAACAATCCTCCTGCATATAATAAATTTGAAAGTTTCATAACAATACGTTTCATGGATTAAGGATTAAATTCCGTGTTTACACAATTCCAAAGCACATATACCTCATCGGTGATTTTATCGTCACACCACAACATTTCCGATGCACCTGTCCGTTTGTAGGCATAAAACATTTGTCCCTCGGCAAAGAATTCCCGACGATACTCCGGCAATAAAATGTCTGTCCGCTTAGTCTGAACATCAAAAGCATTCTCATCCAATGCCACCCCACACCCGTATAGCAGATAATCCGCATACAAATTGTTAGCCTCCTCCACATCAGTAGTCGTTTCTATAGCTATCAGATACATTTCGGCCATACGCAACATCGGAATGATTTGATAATACAAGGCCAAATCTTCGGCATCATCGGCAAACCAATACTTTTTAATGGCCGCAAATCCCGCACGACCATAACTTTTCAAATTCCTGTTCCATCCGGTCGTGTACCTGGTATCTGAATCTTTGTTTTTCGGAAACAGTTCATTCAAACAATCCAAAGTGGTATACAAATTATTGGCACGGGCATCAACATCAGCCCCCCCGATTAATATTTGGGCCACCGTCTTGACGTCATATTTGCTCAGGTAGAAAAGACATTCGTTCGGACAAGCATTATAACCGGCCGTGCGATCCTCATCGCCGGTCAATTCCATCACCGGTTCCCCATCAGCATCCGTAGCATCAATTACCGCTTTTGCCGTCATGTATGCTTCCTCCTTCTGTCCCAAGTAAAGATAAGCCCGCGCCTGCAATGCCTTTACCGCCCAATAATTCAGGCGGGACTGGCGATATCCCATATAGGTATCGTCCAGTTCTATGTCAGCCGGACTGTTCAATTCCTCAAATGTATGACTGAAAACAGGATCGTTATCTTTCAGCAAAGTTTCTGCTTGCTTCAAATCAGACAGCAGTTTTTCTGTATAACTGTCGAAATCATACCGCATACTCTGGTCGTTGAAAGCCGTGACTTCAGAATAAGGCAGACTGACTTTTCCACTGCTTCCGCCAGGCACCTCGCCGAACAGGCGGAGCACATCCAACTGACAATAGGCACGGATGGCATACGCCTCTCCCATAATCACCGACCGGGTGGCCTCATCCGGAAATACTCCTGCATTTGTCTTCGCATTCGCAATGATTTTGTTTGCCTGTACAATAATATTGAACAGTTTTGAGTAAATGGCTTGTATGGCTTTACGTGCCGCATCCTGCTCGTAATCATGTGCCTTTAAATAATAATCCGCCGATTGGTCACCGTAGGACTCTTCTTTGATATACCACAAACCAGCCAACGATTCGATATGGCTCATCGTCAGTTTTTGTCCATACGCATCCGTATTTCCCATCGCCATGTAACATCCGGTCAAGGCCGTACAGAATCCTCTGTAAGAAGAGAATTGCTCTTTTTCTTTCTGTTCCGTTTCAGGATTCACGTCCAGCCAGTCATTGCACGAAACGGACAGACACCCCAAAATCACATATAATAATATGAATCTATATTTCTTCATATCTTCCAAGTTTAATCGGTTTATCAAAACAAGAATTTAATGCTTCCTTGTACATTACGGGCAAACGGATAAGTGATACCCCGTTCCATCTTCACGGAGGACCAATACCACAAATCGGAAATATTCACACCGAATGTAACGGAAGTGGCACGCAGGTTTTTCCTTACCCAATCATTGTCCCATTTCCATTGTATGCTGGCGGATTGTAATTCCAATACCCTATCGTTCATCACAAAACGGGAGGTCGCCCGGGTTTCTATCCCGTTATATCCTTTGAATGCCACCACATCACCAGGTTTTTGCCAGCGTTCATACAAAGCCCGTGCATCCACATTCTGCGCCATCAGTGTAGTACGGTCCACTTCCACCCGGTCAACGATGGTCTGGTTATATACTTTACCTCCCCAGTGGAATCCCATTGAAAGATTAAAAGTCAGTCCTTTCCACATAAACATCGTACTGGCAATACCCCGATATCTCGGATCGGATTGCCCAACATATACTTTGTCTGATGCTTTCCAGATGTCGGTACGGTTACCATTTTTGTCCAGATAGATTTCCTTTCCGTTGCTAGGGTCTATACCCAAAGAACGCACCACATAAATACCGTTCTGCGGACGACCTTCATAGAAAAGGTTAGACACATCCACATCTTCCTGTAAATAAGACTCAGTCTGTTTTTTTATGGCCTCCGACAATTTAGAGACATAATTTTTGTTATAGCTCAATTGTCCGCTGACCATCCAGTTGATGTCCCGCTCTGCATCACGCATCACATAAACACTGGCGGAAGCTTCCCATCCATTGTTCTTCACCTCCCCGACATTATCCACGAAAGACGAGAATCCCATTGAATGAGGCATATCCATGTTAGAAAGCAGGTTATTAGTCTTCTTGCTGTAAACATTAAATTCTCCTTTGAATCGATTGTTCCAAAGCCCGAATTCCACACCAAAGTTAAATTCGTCCGTCTTCTGCCAGGTCAGGTAAGGATTGCCCAATCCCTGCAATTCTGCTCCGGTCCAGTTCATATAATAGTTATCGGTCAGAAATTTGTAAAGCGTATTGGCTCCATTGGATCCTTGCTGGATTCCGGTTTGTCCGTAGGAAACTTTCAAACGGAGGACATTGGTAAGAAATCCTTCCATGAAATGCTCATTATGCAAATTCCAACCGATTCCGGCACTCCAGAACGGAGCATATTTCTTTTCGCTTCCGAACGTGGAACTTCCGTCCACACGTGCTGAGAAATCCACATAATAACGGTTATCGTAAATGTAATTCACGTTACCTGTAAGTCCTAAACGACGGGATTTCGCCTGACTTCCCGCAGGACCTCCATCTTTGGCATACTGCCGGGCTGTCGCTAAAAAATTAACTTTCTCTTCCGTGAAACCTTCCGCCGAAATGTCATAAGCATAACTGCTTTTTCCTTCCAAGGCATAGTCTACACCTGCATATACCTGATGCTTGTCTGCAAACGTCCTGGAATATGAAACGGTAACATTACCGCTGTAAGTATTGCTCCTGCCGGTAGTATAATCGTATGTACCGCGCCGCAAGAACCCTTCACCCGATTGGTAATACTCATCATTCGTAAATTTGGAATGCTCAGCAGGCAGAAATTTATCGGCTGTATTGTCAGTGGCTGAGATTCCCACTTGTCCGCGAACAATAAAACCCGTCAACGGTTGCCATTCAATCGAGAAATTGTTGGTCAAAGTCCGGTAGTCCGCTTTATCGAAACTATTCAGCGTAGCATCATACAGCGGATTCTGATAACCTGTATAATTAGCATGGAAACCGTCAAACATCCGGATCAGTTTGCCATTTTCATCATAGGGTGCATTATAAGGCTGTTGTTTTACGTACTCGCTGAAATTGCCATACTTACTTTCCTGGCTTTTGGTCACACCATAAGAAGCATAATTCTTGAAAGTAATATTTTTGACCTTATACATCAACGTCAAAGAACCATTGAACGCCTTTCTATAGGAATCCTTCATCGCTCCGCGGATATCTTTATAACCGGCAGTGGCACTCCAGCGAAATTCTTCACTACCACCTTCCAAACGCAAGTTATAATGAGAACCCACCCCTGTCCGCAAAGGCTTGCCCAGCCAATCGGTATCCGTTCCGGCGGCAATTTCCCTCAAACGCTTGGAATAAGCTTCCTTAAACCAAACATCATTACTTGGAGAATCACTCTTATATAACCCCAAATCCCATTCCAGCTGTAATTTCTCAGCAGCGTTCAACATATTGTAAGAAGTCAGGTCCGGTATTTCAAGATCCATTCCGACCTCAGCACTTACCCGGAGTTTACCCACTTCAGGCTGCTTCGTCACTACTACAATCACGCCGTTGGAGCCGCGTGATCCGTAAATAGCCGTAGCTGCCGCATCTTTCAGAATGTTGATGGATTCGATTTCCTCATCATTGTAGTCCATCAAACGCTCCAAAGCAATTTCAAAACCATCCAGAATAATCAACGGAGTATTCACGGAATTGTCGGCACTCTGGTTGTATTCCTTTACGCTCATCGGCAGAGAAGAATTACCACGGATATTGATTTGCGGTAAATTATTCGGATTACTTCCGTTCAGGTTGTCCATGGCCATATTGATAGACACATCAACGTTTTTCAGTGTTTGCAGCAGATTTTGCCCCTTATACATCTTCAAATCTTCTTTAGATACGGAAGTCACTGCTCCTGTATAACTCTCCTTCGCTTTTTTAAAGATACCAGTCACAACCACTTCGTCCATATCACTAGCAACAGGAGTAAGTACTGCATTCACTTCAGCTTCTACAGCATGCCCCGTCCGAAAAACAACTTCTTTACTTCCCATTCCTATCATGGAAAATACCAGAATATGTTCCCCTCTCGGCACATTCATCTTATACATTCCATGCACATCAGCCGATGTACCCAGAGTTGTACCTTTTAGCAATATCGTTGCTCCCGGCAATGGTACTCCATTCTCATCCAATACTTTTCCATACACTTTAACCATTTCCGCCTGTTGCGGTGTTTGCACAGCTTTTTCCTTCACTACAATCATGTTTTCCTGCACAGTCCAGGTTACAGCTGTTTTATCAAAAAGCGAATTCAACACTTTTTCAACAGTCTCCTCGCTGGCTTTGACAGAAACTTTCCCTAAATGATCTACCAATTCATGGTTAAAAAGGAAAGACAATTTTGTTTGACGCTGAATTTCGTTGAAAAGCGATTCAAACGACACATTTTTCATATTCAGAGTCACCCGTTCCTGTTGCGCCATTGTCCGGGCCGACAAGCCCAACGAAAAAAACAACACGCACACTACAAATAATTTCATCGTCATCAACAACTTTTGCCAATGCCAACACACCGAACACTGGTCTGATCGATTTTTTTTCATAGATTTGTAATTATTAATAACACTTAAATTATGATGTGCTCAAGCACATCTATCTGCGAAAGGTGCTCCAACACCTTTCGTTTTTATTTAGATACAGTAATTGTTTTTCCCCAGACAGAGAAATGTACTCCGGTAGCTTCCTCCAATGCCTTCAAAATGGTTTCGATACGCTCATAACGCTCCATATAACCGGAAAAATGCAAATCCTTAATTTCCTGATTCTGATACAATACCTCCACATCATACCAATTGGCCAATATACCCAGGATTTCTTCCAGACGTTCCCGGCTGAAACGGAACACACCTTCCTTCCAGGCCGTGTAAAGCGACACATCCACCTCTTGTAACTTCACCGAACTACTGATTTTATCCCAACGTGCCAGCTGGCCGGGGCACATCCGGTATTCCCGTCCAGCAGCAACCGAACAGATACTAATGCTTCCTTCAACTAAAACCGTCTGAATTTCATTTATACGTAAAGTATTGATGTTAAATGAAGTTCCGTAAACCTTCACTTCCATCCCGGTCGTCTCAACTACAAAAGGACGCCCCGAATCTTTAGCCACCTCAAAATAAGCCTCCCCCTCCAATTGCACCCTGCGAACCTCATCATCAAAGACAACCGGATAGCGAAGAATTGTCGCCGCATTCAAAAATACTCTCGTTCCATCAGCCAATATCAGACGATATTCTCCTCCCCGGCCTGTCGCCAAAACATTTTGTCCCCCTCTTCCAATGCGCTCCCCTCCTTTCATATCGTAGGCTAACATTCCTGCCTTCTGCCTCACTTCTATCTCCGGCGCAACCAGGATTTCCTGCTCCGTTTGTCCCGTCAGCTCCACCTGTTCTCCTCCGGCCAATGTCAATACCGCCCTCGACGATCCCGGCACTATCGTTTCGGTAACAGAATTTTCCGGTTGCGGCGCGTTCCATTGCCACACCACAACCATCACCAGAGGCCATACCAAAATAGCAGCGGCCCGAAGAATATGCTTAAAGGATATATATTTACGTTTATGCTTACCAATAGTCGCCTCAAAACGCCGAATGGCCTTTTCTTCATCTATTGCATGATAAAGGGGATATTCCCGGGAAAGCAATTTTTCCTGTAAAACAACATGCAAAAAATCCCGGTTTACGGCACTCTCACTAACCCAACACTCCAGTTTATTATTTTCCTCCGGCGTTAATTCACCCGTCAGACGCAATTGGATCAACCGGATAATTTCATCACTTTCCATACTTTCTCTGTTTGTATATATAATACAAACAGAATTCAAAAAGGGGTACGGAAAGAATAATTTTTTTTAAATTTTATAAAACTTTCTACAAAACCATTAATAAATACAGGTTTCCTAACCGTTCCCGAAGTATACGAACGGCTTTTTTCTTTTGAGATTTCACGGTTCCGACCGATATCTGGAACAATTGAGCAATTTCTTCATTTTTTTTTCCGGCCAGGTGCTGCTCAAACACTTTTCGGCATCCCTCCGGTAATTCCTCGATCACCTGGTAGAGCTGCCGGTAAACCTCTTCACGTATCAACGCATAATTCTCATTTTCAGCCGCTCCTCCTCCCTCTATACTTTTTACATACTCCCAATAACGCTGTTCTTGTTTCTTATGTTTCAAGTAATTCAGACAACCATTTCTGACCGATTCATAAAGAAAAGCCCGAAAACCATAAAATGAATTATACTCTCTGTTTCCCTTCCATATACCAACAAAAACCTCCTGAACAATATCTTCTGCCGGTTCCTGCAACTGCACATACCTCATTGCATACAAAACCAGATAACGATAAAACATCCGGAACAAATCCCGGTAGACACCAACCTGCTTCTGATTAATTCGTTCAATAAACTCCTTTTCTATCTGATTCATTTCCGATATTATCCGGTTGATACCCAAAATCCCTATTCATCCGAAAGGCTAAAATCACGTCCGGCAAACAACTCGGCCAACCCGGAAATCTGCTTCAAACGTAAAAGTTCATCTTTATCCATTCCGATGTGTTTTCTAATCCACTGATCAGACATTCCCGCCTTTACCAACTCCGAAACGATATGACTCATCAATTCAATATTATGGACGCCACGGGCACGGTTATGCCGGATCGTCGATGCCATCCGGTTGGAAATATCCTTTTCAATAACAGTTACCGGCAACAATCCTTTTTCACGTTCAAAAATACGTTTGGAAGTCTTCAAGACCCAATAGCGATGATAACCGTCCACCAATTCATACAAATCCTGGTCCTCCATATAATAACATACACACGGCATAGTATAACCATCTTCCCATATCGAGAGTTCCAATAATTTCATCTCAGGAGGTGCAACCACATTCGGATTATAATTATTGGCCACCACCTTTTCCACAGGTACGGCTATCACTTTATAAACAGGACTCTTATACTCATTCATAACATTAAAATAAAAAGCTGTATTTCTCCAGTATCATATCCCTTCTTGCTTTCTCTTTCTTAGTAGGGGCAAATCCCATATAACGACAGGTATGGTCATTTTTTAAAATGCAAATACAGACACGCCGGAAAGTAGGTAATTCACGAAACTCCGGAATCTGAATATCATCCAAGTATTCCATTCTCACCGGCCTCTTACTGGTTTTATAACTGCTTTTTTCCCCAACGGTAAACTGAACACCGGCCTCTTTCAATTTTTCGATAGTCGCCTCAGACAAACAACCTCCCTTTTCCCGCCAGAAACGAATACTTACATCCAGTTTTTCCTGATAATTAAGCCGGGTTTCCGCCGGCAAGGTACCCAGCAGGAATTGTAAATAACCATACCAGGTAAAACCGGGAGGCAATACCATTTTATGCCATCCGACAGCCGTTGTTCCTCCGTAAATGGCCGTAAAATTCACCCCATTAATCCGATTTATCATCTTTCCCCACATTTCAGGATCTATAGCCCTGTACAACTTCAGGCTGGATTGAGCCTCCGAGATAAAAGGACTGGCCACCCTCTGTTTCTCCAAAGGTACTCCCGCCCGATAGTAAAGGTCATAAATCGGATTATAAGGCCAACAAAATTTACCATTGGCTATCCAAACATCCGTCGTCTTCCAGTCATAAATAGGATAAGCATTATATACTCCCACAGCAATCTGCCTGATCCATTTTAATCCTCTGAAACGATGCAATTCCTGACGATGAAGCGAATGCCAACGGCAAAGACTTTCCTGAGTCCGTATTCCTACAAGGCAGCAAGTACGCTTGGCCTTTTTCCGCAAATGCAACCAACGGGCAAACCGCCATTGAAATTCATAATCCCACATACGCCGGCCAAAAAAAGAAAAATCTTTCCGGGTATAACAACCGTCAGGCATATTGCGTACCCAACACTCTTTTTTTTCTTCATCCCAAGGTCGCCAGAACCTTTCAAACATCGAAGTACAGGTAGATACCTTAAAAGGAACACATACCCGGTATACCTCCAGAACATCCGAATTGGAAGCAAGCACCTGGTCGACATAACGAATCGTTTCTCCATACTGTACCTCATAATCCATGTGAAAAACCCCCAATTTCCGCCCCGGACAATGCTTACGGATATAATCAATACACAAATGCAAAAGCATACCACTATCTTTCCCCCCGGAAAAAGAAACATAAACATTGTCAAAAGTATTGAATATTTTTTCCAAACGGATTTGTGCCTGTTCGTAGACATTCAAAGACTTCTTCCTCGGTATTCCATTTTCACATAGAGTTTCCATGTTCTGATTACAGCAAAATCATTTTCCTGAAAAACAGGAATATGACGAGTGTGAGTAACAGACTGCAACTTATATCCCATGCCATAAATTTTAATGACCTCTTGCAGTATAGAAGCCAACACAAAGCCATCATCCCCTACCACATAATAATTATTAACAACAGCCCCCTTCTCTTTCACCTCAACCGGAATAAACCCCAGCACCTTCTCCTCTTCCAAAGCAACAAACCAAACGTGATTAGCAGATGTGCGAAAAGGGTAATTATTATTTTGCCTCAACACACTGGTTTTCATAACTAATGGAGCGACCAATTGATACAGACGACTCTCTGTTCCTGCTAATCTTTCTATATGCATAAGACCAAGTTGTTATACGCCGGAAACGCTATTTTACACAGACTTTACACTCAAAACCTTTTCGTTTTGTATGGCAATTTTGACAAAAATAAATAATTAAATCAATAATTAAAAACAAAAAAGTAAGGGGGGTAAAACGGAATGTACATGAATGAGAAAGGGGATGAATGAAGGGAAAGCCTAATAAATACAAGGGGTTTAGAGTAGTGAGAGGGTGACAGTAGAGATAATTCGATTTGTGCAAAAAGGTTTATTGAGGGTGCATCGGAGGTTTATTCTGATGCACCTTTTCTATGCAGAAAGGTTAATTGCAGGGGAGTCTGAAAAGGGTGAGAAAGATAAGAAGGTGCATCCCGCAGCTACGGAATGGATGTGCAGGAATGTAGGAGCCCGGAGAAGGCTTGAAATGGACGGTTTTAAGAGGTTTTGAGTACATGGTAGAGGATTTATTTGAAGTTGTCAAAACGGCTCTAAAATGGGCTGTTTTTTTGTATTTCGGAAGGGATATTGACAAGGGGGAAATGGAGGTTTGAAGGTGTTTTTGGAAACGGCAAAGTTCGGGTGAATATTTGTTAAAATGGAGTTTAGAGCTACACTAAGAGCTACATTAAGAGCTACACAGGCGTACAAAAAAGAGCCTTTTAAAATGGGGTTATGTGGTTAAATGGAGTTAAAAAGGGCGGTTTTTACACGCTTCCCCCCCCCTTATGGCAAAGAAAATACCTATCAATTAAATTTGTATTATATTGATGTTCATCGCTTTGGTTTGTTTTTGTTGCCTAATAACACCATTTTCACTATTTAAAAGAATTTGCGGATGCTACCCATGACTGCATAAATCCTTTTAATCATTGAAATGGGGATTTCCTGTTCGCTGTATTCCGGGGCATGATTTGTCGGGATTAATCTTACGTATCCTTCTTTGGGTGATTTTGCTATTCTTTTTACTGTTCGATATTCATCCGTTACAATCCCATAAATTTCCCCTGCAGGCAAATAAGCGACGGGGGTAGTTAATTCTTTCATGGCTATAATATCCCCATTACTTAACTCTGGTTCCATTGAATGACCTGTCAGGTTGCACCAAATGACTCCTTCTTTGTTGTATGGAGTAAAGTCTATATAAAAGGCTGGAAGAGTGCTTTGGTCGTTGAATATTAAATCAAATCCCCCGGTAAAGTCCACATTGTAATAAGGTGCTCCCCTGCGATCGAGATTTGTAGAAGGTGTAATTAGATGTGTTTCCCTCAACATGGAACCTTGACCTGTAAGAAGCCAATCGGGATTAATATCTGGGAAAGTTGCTAAAATCTTCGCGATAGAAATATCGGATACGCTGGATTGTAGCTTATCAGCATCAAGAAGACCACGTTTTATTCCAGTTTGAGTAAAAAAACCCCTCTTGTCAATTCCTTTACAATCAAGGTATTGCAATATTCTTTGTTTTGTTGTTGCGAAAATCATAGTAAAAAATTTGTTGTTTGCGATAATCTTAGTAATATTGCATCACGAAACAAATGTTTTGCGGCTATAAAGGTAGTACAAAAAAGGAAATGAATATGACGAAAGTGATTTTAAAAAAAATTCGGAAAGAGATGCCGGTGATTCTGCCTCCCGGAGCGAAGGGGGAAATTGCAAAGGCTTTGGGGTGTGGCCGGGTTACGGTTTGGGCTGCACTGGTGAATAACAGAAGGGGACCGGTTGCGGACAGGATTCGGGCGTATGTATTGGAGAAGTACGGAAGAGAGGTTGTGGAAAAAGAGGTAAATAATGATTAAATCGATGTTATGAGAAAGTATAAAGAACAATGTGAGGCTTTGGTAAAAGCGGGTGCGATTATTTTAGTCCGGGAGGGGTTTACAGAGGGCGGGATTCCGGTTTATGTTACCCGGAAAGTGACGGGTTGTTTTGGGGTAAAACGCGGACGGGACAGTGAGTGGGGTGTTACGGTGGATAGTCCGTTTGAAGACGGCGCGGATGGAGTGGTTTATAACCTGATTTTGGGTGTGAATGTTGGTGGCAAGGTTGAGGCAAAAGGTTTGCATTGTGATGTGGAGATTTGCACACATCGTTTCTCAAGTGAAGAGCGGGAAATGATTTTGTCGGACGCAATGGCGAGGTTGAAAATGGCGGATAGACCACTTCACGCCCATCAGTACAGATAATGGTTACAATTTATAGGGTTAGAAACAGACAAATGTAATCATTTTTCCCGAGGGGCACACTCCCCGGTTCGAGTCTGGGGCGGGAGCTAAAATATTAAAAGTAGCAATATATGCCTTGTGAATGGAATAATAAGATAGTGGTGACACGGGAGGAGCTGGTTCCGGCGTTTTATCGGTCATGGGATGCCCTACGGACACAATTAGACCGTTATAAAGATAAACCTTACGGGATTAAACGGGCGCGGCAGGGCAAAGGGTTGGGAAATTGTGTACTGATTGATTTTGACACTCTCCCCTCCGATATTCAGGCGTCATTGGGGGATCCGAGGAAACTGAATCATATTCTGGAGAAGTTTTATAAGCCGGATCCGTCCGCGGTCGCTTTTTTTACGAGTGAAAAAACGGGCGTCAAGGGTCTCTCGCCGGAGAAACAGGAAGAGTATATCATTAATGCGCAGGTGTTGAATGCGGCGATTGCTTTGAGGGATGCGCGTATAGACGAGCATTTGAAGCGTTCCGGAAGGCGTCCGAAGAGGTTGGATGAGACGGTTTGTGATGATGTGAGGAGTTTTAATGCGGTTTTGAGGTTGAAGTTCGGGGAAGGCCATACTTTGCCGGAGAATCCGCGCCGGCTTGCGGAGAAGATGCGGATTTATCAAGAAGAGGGTTATAGATGTCTGATTACGGGGGCTTTCGGCAATACGAATGCCGCCAGGAAGACGGAGAAGACTGTTTATTTGCTTGAAAGTATGTTTGCGCGGGATAAGACGAAGCCGAATCCGACGGATGTTGCCCGGCGTTATGATGCTTTCCTCGGCGGATATGTGGAACTTTTCGATGCGGCTACGGGCGAGCAGTTCAATCCGAAGGATTATAAGAAGTTGAGCGAGCGGACGATTACGAGGTTTTTGTCCAGTTGGGAGAGTAAGGTGGCAACGTATAAGCAACGTACGGGCGAACGGCAGCAGTATATGAGTGAATTTGAGTCGTGGGTAAGTACGGGGCATGTGAAATGGGCGGGCAGCCTGTTGAGCATCGATGACCGGCAGCCGCCGTTTGAGTACGAGAAGGGGAAACGGATGTGGTTTTATTTGGGTATTGATTTGGGGAGTGAGGCGTTTACGTGCTGGGTGTGGGGAAAGGATAAGGAGGGCATTATCCTGGATTTTTACCGGGAAATGGTGCGGAATTACGCGGAATGGGGGTTGTCCCTTCCTGCGGAACTGGAGTGTGAGAGTAATTTGAACGCGAATTTCCGAAAGACGTTTCTCCGGGAGGGTAAGATGTTTGATTATGTACGCGTGGAAGCGAATAATGCCCGTGGTAAGCGTATTGAGCAGTATTTCCGAAGCCTCCGTTATGATTTTGAGCGTGAGGAGGAGAATTGGATTGGCCGCCCGTTTGCCCGGAATGAAGCGAACCAGACGCGCCCGGATAAAAAGACGGTGGAATACAATACGCTGGTACGGCAGTGTCTGAAAACCATTCAGGACTGGAACAACCACGAGCATAGCCAATACAAGGGAAAAACACGATGGGAAGTGTTTTTGGAGAAGCAGAATCCGGATTTGAAGCCGATTAATTGGAAGGGTATCCTCCCCTATCTGGGTTACACGACCCGGGCAAAGTGTCAAGCTGGAAATGTGAAGTTCCGCGATACGTTGTTTTTACTCGGGGATAACGGGAAGATTGCCTTGGGGGATGAATTAATTGAGATTATGAAGGTGGTGGAGCGGCAGGAGTTGCAGATTTATTGGATTGACGGGCACGACGGCAGCGTGTTGAAGGCGATAGCTTATATCGATGGTAAGTATGTGTGTGAGTTGATTAAAAAGCCGCTTGTTGCCCGTGCCCGGGTTGAGCAGACTGCCGGCGACCGTGCTAATATGGAGTTGGTGAGCCATTATAACAATACCATTCGTGCATACGCTACGCGGCGGAAAAATGCGCTGACGGACGTGGTGATGTTTGACCACCGACGTCGAACGTTGAATGATAATTTTAAGATTCCTTTCCTTGAGACGGGTGCGGAACAGTATCAACCGGTGAGACTGGAGATATTGAATAATGATTTTGAAGAGCCGTTGAAACGGGATTTAAAGAGTGATGAAAGAACGGTGAAGGAACAAATGATGGAAAATTGGTTTTGACTATGATAGAATTAACGACAGATTACAAAAAGCGCGTTGTGGAGGCTTTGGTTTCCGCACGTGAGAATTACAGCGGCAGTGACAGTGATTTTGCCCGGAAATGGAGTATCGATAAGACGGTTTATTCCCGATTGAAAAAGGGGTATCAGGAGGGTTTGCTTTCGGTGGGGAAATATATCGAACTCGGCATGGAACTTAATGTATCAGCCAGGGAGCGGAAGTGGAATATGGTCCGGACGGAGGTGTTTAATTTGATTGAGGCGGAGGTGAAGTTTTGTAAGGCGTATTCCAAGGGCAAGATTTTTGTGGATAAGTGCGCCATCGGGAAGACTTACTCGGCGAAGTATCTTTCCCAAACGTTGCCGAATTGTTTTTATGTGGATATGAGCCAGGCCAAGAAGCCGATTCCTTTTGCACGAGCATTGGCGCGGGCAATCGGTGCGGAAGCCAAGGGACGTCTCGTGACGGTGAAGGAGCGGATCAAGTATTATTTGAAGTTGCTCCCGAACCCGGTGGTGATTATCGACGAGGCCGGGGATATGGATATTACGATGGTTTCGGAGCTGAAGGAGTATTATAACGCCCTGGACGGGATGTGCGGGTGGTATGTTTTGGGGGCGAATGGCCTGCGAGCTAAAATCAATTATGGTATCGAACATGAGACGTCCGGATATGAGGAGTTGTTCAGCCGGCTGAGTGACAAATATTCCACGATTGTACCTGCAAATAAGGATGAGCGTACGGAGTTTTACCGGCGGCTGTGCCGAAGCGTTCTGGAGGCGAATATGACCGACCGGAGTAGCTTGGATAAGTTGGTGGCGTTGTGTCTGAAAACAGAGAAAGACGGCGAAATCAGTGGTTTGCGTCGGGCGGAAAGTTTGTTGATTTTATCGGAAATGTAGATATGGCAAGGAAAAGGGTTTTAACGGTAAGAAATGTGTTTGACGCACGCAATGAACCTTTGCCTTTGGAAGGTGTCTGGGCGGATGCTTTCGGGCGAAAGGATTTCGGAGGCGCGTGGCTGATATATGGGCGGGAGAAGAATGGCAAAACTACGTTTGCCCTGATGTTTGCGCGTGCTTTGAGTTTGCAAGAGCCAGTGCTGTATATTTCGGCGGAGGAGAATCCGTGTACGTCTGATTTTCAACGGGCGATGAGCCGGGCGGGGATTACGGTGGGCGATCGGAATCTGCGTTTTTTGCCTTATATGGATTTTGAGGATATTGCGGTGACGTTGCATAAGCGTCGGGCTCCCCGGATTGTGTTTTTGGATAATCTGACGAAGTACCGGCGGAAGGTCCGCCCGGATCGTCTGACGGACTTGTTGGACGAATTTCCAAAGACGACGTTTGTGTTTTTGGGGCACGAGAATCCGAAGGACGGAGAGCCGTTGGGCGCACTGGCTTTTGAGTGTAAGATTTTCGGGGCGATGGTTATCCGGGTGGAGGGTTTGGTGGCGAAGGTGGTCGGTCGCGGGGATGTTGCCGGCGAGCTGGTGATTGATGAGGAACGGGCAAGTTTGTATTACCGGAATATTTTGAAAGGTTCGGAGGACGAGTCGCAAGGTGTTTCCGGTGAGGTATCAGAAATTTAATATGACAGATATGAAACAGGAAGTAACGAATTTCGGGAAGTTTTACCGGTTGATTCGGTTGATGCCAGGGTGGCAGGGGGATGAGGAGCTGAAGGAAAGGTTGGTCTGGCAGTTTACGGATTGCCGGACGAATAGTCTGCGGGAAATGAAGCGGACGGAATATGACCGGATGGTGGAGTATATGGAGGGTGTGTGTGGTACCGGGCAAACGAAGATACAGAAGCGGACGGGGTATTACGGGGAGGAGGCGGAGCTGTGGCGGAAGCGCGCTATTGCGGCGGTGTTCGGGTTTTACCGGAAGATTCGAGAGGAGGTGACACTGGAATATGTGAAGGGTATTATCTGCCGTGCCGGGGGTGTAACGGATATTAACCGGATTCCATCAGCCAAGATGCGGGAGATTTATAATGCCTGGCTGATGAAGCAACGGGTGAAAGGGAATGTGGACCGCGTGGTGGATAGAGAGCTGGTGAAGTTCGGGTATCTGGAGGAAGGAGGCGGACGATGATTTGGAGAGAGGGCGGGTGTTCGGATGAGTTGCATGATTTTGTTTGGGTGCGGCTGGAGTATGACGAGAAACGGAATAGAAGCCGGGTATGTATCTGGGACAGAAAGGGAGGACGGGTGTTGGCAAGTGGTGAATGTACTGGGTTGTTGGCGGAACGGTTTTATGATAGGTTGAATGTTTATTTTTTCGGTTATGAATGAGGTTAGGATTGTTTTTTCAAATGATGAAATGGTGGCGTTTCTGCGGGAATTGGGGGCTGTTGTGGAGGAACGCCGGGTAATTAAGTGGATGAATGAGGAATCGTATCAGGTATGGGTATGGCAAGTGAAAAAAAGCGACGGTACCTGGACGGATGTGGCTCCTGTATTCCGGGAATTGGCATCCGTAGCTGTGAAACGAAGTATCATGGGTTATGTGAATCAGTTGGATTTATTGAATGTTTTAAAGTAAAACGATGATGACGGAAAATGATATTAAGTCGATGGGGTTAGTGTTATCTATTAATGAATGTATTGAAATAGCCAAGGGTGTAATTGAAAGTGCAAAGGATAAATTGAAATATGCAAGAAGTTGCACATCAAAGAAAAATCATAAAAAAACGATGGCGTTTTACGAAGCGATATGTTATCACCTGGAACGATTGAAAAAGATGGAGTCTGAAATTAAAAATAAATGATTTATGAGTAATGTAAGTGAAATGACGGTGGAGGAACTGGAGCGAGTCCTTGCCGAGAAGAAACAACAAAAGGCGGATGCCGAGAGGTTGCGCCGGGAGGCTTATGTGAAATTGCGGACGGATTTACTGAACCGGATGCGTGAGCAGGTGAACCGGACGGTGGAGGCTGTAAAGATGTTGTCGCAGTTTATGAATGATGAGATGGGGACGTTTAAGGAAGTGATGGCGGAATACGGGCAGTTGCGCGACCCTTTCCAGATGAGTTATAAGTTGGAAGGGGACGGTTTCCGGGTGTTTGTCAAGTGTAATAAGATTAAACGTTTTGATGAGCGGGCGGATGTGGCTGCTACCCGTCTGTTGGAGTTTTTGCAGGGATGGATACAGAAGTCTGACCGGGGAGCGGATGATCCGATGTATCAGTTGGCGATGACGCTTTTGGAGCGTAACAAGTACGGGGATTTGGATTATAAAAGTGTAAGTAAATTGTATGAACTGGAGAGTCGGTTTGATGACCCGGAATATGCTTCGATTATGCAGTTGTTTAAGGAGAGTAATGTGGTGGAGGGTTCGGCAACGAATTATTATTTTGAGGAGCGGGATGAGCGTGGGGTATGGAGAAAGTTGGAACCAAGTTTTAACCGTTTATAAATGATGTGTTATGAATGCGAATTGGTTTGAAGGAAAAGTAAAGTATATCCGTATTGGTGAAGATGGCCGGGAACGGAAGGTCGCGGAGGTCTATTTGTTGGATGCGATGAGTTATACGGAGGCGGAAAGCCGGATTATTCGGGAAATGGAAGGTATTACGAGCGGTGAGTTTTGGATTACGGGATTGAAAAAGTCGAATGTGACGGAGGTGGTGTATACGACGGATGTCAATGATGACCGATGGTATAAGGCGAAGGTGGCGATTGTCGATGCGGATGAAGTGAGTGGCCGGGAGAAACGGAGTTTTCTGTATTACTTGGTGGCGGCTTCGGATGCCAGTCGGGCGTTGGAGAATCTAAATAAAGCGCTGGAGACGTTTGTGGTGCCTTGGGAGGTGGTAGGCGTGTCAGATTCTCAGGTGGCGGATGTTTTCCATTATGTGGCTGAAGGTGAAGATTGATGGGTAAATAAAAAAGCCCCGAGCAAGATTTTACTACAGGGCGGTGTGGCAACCACAAATGTAGTAATAATCTTGCAATTATGGGGTATAACAGGCGAAATATTTTGAAAAGGATTGTTGAGATACAAAATATTACTTTGGAACACACGAAGCGCGGGGCAACGCAGAAATGGGTCTATGAACACGTTGTGTATCCTCGTTTTTTGATTTCGCCATCGACTTATAACAGTTATCTGGCTGTGAACGCAAAGGCGGAGTTGAAGAAGCTGGAGGAGGCGGAAGCAGCACAGTTGAAGTTGGAGTTTTAAAAGCAAGGTTATGAATTTTGCGTTATTGAATTAAAAAAGGATTAAATAATGGGTATTATGAATAAACCAATAGATGAAATTAAAAAATTAAAAACGGTTGAAGAAAATTGTTGTGTTAGATATGAATGGGGAGTAATAAAGATAAAAGAAGATGCAGGTGTGGAGCATCTTGTTGCCGTTGTCCCTTATCCTATCGGGAGACCTGAATGGGGAGTGGAACTGCAACAACGGTATGCAAGATTGATGGCAGCGGCCCCGGAACTACTGGAAAGCTTGGAAAAATTAACAAAAGCGGTTGGTCCTTTGGATGATGTGGTTCTGGGCGAGAAATATGCAGATGTGGTTATTGCTTTTGATGAGGCTACGAACTTGATAAAATGTATAAAGAATGAAGGAACCATCTACGGGAATAGGAATTTGCCATTGTAGAGCATGCCGGTTGAAAAAGAAGCATTGTTCTACGTCCGGAAGGAGGTTTTTAAAGCGTGCAGTTAATAAATTCCGGCGTAAGCAGCTAAAACAGGATGAGGTTTTAAAGCATAACCGGTTTGGTGGTTTTTGGGCATAAATGTTCAATAGTTTGAATGATGAAAATGGATGTAAATTCTCAAAATATCCCTGTTGAATACCGAATACCATTACAAGGAGTAATGAATAAGGGGGTTTATGACTGTGTAAATTCCGGATGGGGCGGTGAATGTAGTAATCCTCAAAATCACAGGCAATCGCCTTATAATGTGATTGAGGATATTGTTGGGTTTGCTGATTCGCAATGGGGTTGGATGGTTGTGTGGAAATGCCGAGAGTGTGGGCAAATTCAATTTTTCCATTTACGCGAAAATGAACAACGGGGTTCATTTGATTATGTCAGGATGTATCATGAATACAAGACTACCGGAAAATATTCGTATTAGCCCGGTTTTAGGAAGTATTAAAATTTGTTGTATATTTGTGGCGATGCGAGAGCGCATCGTTTTTGTGAATACGTTGTGAATGTTTATTTTTTTCGTCTGAGAAACCGCGAATTTTAAAGAAAATAGGGAAAAATAAACTGAAACGCTCCGTATAAGTTACGGTCGAGTTCGGTTTATTCCTATTTTCAGGCTTCGCGGTTCTGTCAGACGGATAACTGGCTCGACCGCTTTGTTTTTTATAGATATACAGATGGCGCCGCGATTTGTGGGGTGTGCAAAAAACAATTTCTGGATGGAAGACTTGGAGAAATTGTTTTTAGAGGACTTTTTGAAGTCCTCTTTTTTGTTCCTTATACATTTAGTTCAAATTTTACATCTTCCTTTCCGGCAATCAGCAGCCGGGTTTTCTTAATGTTGTTTTCGTAGATGTGTACGTTTCCGAGGTTGAGTGTGATAGATTTTAAAGGTACGTCGATTTGTCTGGCGATTAAATACAGGTGATAGACGTCTGCTGGTAGTCCCAGGTTGGCATCGGAACTGCGCTGGTATGCCGACACAACCAGTTCTCCCCTATCGATTTGGAACTGGATAAGACTAAGGCAGGGCGCTTGGTTGGTTTCAGCATCCGTTGCCCCCAGAAACAGTACGTAATTTTTACTATTTCTTTTCTCTTTGTTTATCCGGGCAATCAATGGCGGAAGTTTTTCAAGATAGGTGGGATAACTGTTGATTAAGTAGGAACCGCAATAGTCCCACCAAGTTATTCCAGCTTTGCGATATTTTTCCACGTTGCGCTCCCCCTGCATGAATAGTTCCAGTTCATTTTTGAGTTTCTTCCGGGCAATGGGATGCCCCTCGAATATGTCCAACAAGTTGGCAGGAGTTAAAATCAACTGCTCGTTCAGCAGGTATTTTATTTTTCCTTTTTTGTTGTCCTGGACTTTCCCGGTGTTTAGTATTTTATTCAGGATTAGATAGTATTTGTTCATGGGTGGTTTGTGTTAAGCGGCTTGTTTGTATAACATGATATCGGTATAAGAACTGCTGTAATTCATTTGGGCATTGAACTCGACTTTTGTTGTCTCTTCAAAAGGGTTGCCGATGAGCTGGTGTTGTCCTATCCACTCGCATAGTTCCAGGATGGAAGATTTGTTGGAGGTGAAATAAATGAACGATGTGCCTTGCAGAACGGTCAGGACGTCCAAGTAATCGGAAAGTTTCCAATACATTTTATAAGTCCCGGCTTCGGTGGACAGGTAAGGCGGATCGACCAGGAACACGACGTTGGGGGTGTCTTTATACCGGGCAAACAGTTCTTTGTAGTCGCATGAGGTTATTTCAAGTCCGTCCAAATAGCCGTCACAACAATAATCCGAGCGGCGGACGGTGTTGTATAGGCTTTCTTTTTGCAGGGCTTCAAAATCCAGAACGTATTTCATAGAAAATAGCAGGGATGAGGACAGGGTGATGTAATCCACAAACCCGGTTTTTTCTTCTGCTGCAATCCGACTAAAGATTTGTTCCCGGATTTTTTCGGTGATTAATTTTTGCCTGGGATAGTCTTTGACAATGATTCGCAAATCAGCCAATAAGGCATTGGTGCGTTTTATGTTTTGCAGACGTGCCCGATAGTTGTCGAAGTCGTTGTAAATGACGGTTGCATTAGGCTTTTCCCGTTTTGTCACGTGTGAAAGCAATCCGGAACCACCGAAGAGGTCAACGTAAACGGCGTCGTCCGGGTATTGTTTTAACAGTTCTTTGAACGTGGTTACGAACATTCTTTTTTGTCCCATGAATGGGAGCGGCGCTGATGTGTATTTTTTCATTGTGTTTCATGTTTTTGTTGTGTCAGTGCAAATCTCTTTGTTTCTTTTCAGGTTGAGAAAAATTTGCCAGTGATTACACTGCAGGGAGTGTGCAGTCTTTCCCGAAGCGTTTAATGACGTCATATACTTTGCGTTCCGAAATGCGGTATCGGGTTGCCAGGACGGAAACGGCATAAGTTACTTTTTCATTGTTCCGGCGGAAGCTTTCATATTCCGCGTACAGGTCAATGTATTTACAATCGTCCGGCCGGAATCCGAGACTTACCAGACGGTTCAGTAGTTCTTTGTTGAAGTTCAAGATTTCAAATACAGTCATAATCCAATTTTTTATCTATTTTTGTCGTGCCAATCATTTAAAAATAATGCGACCAATCGCGGTCAAGGTCTTGCCCTCGGCTGCGCGATTGGTCGTGTTATTAGAAATGATTGGCGTCTTTCTATAGTCGGGGGCTTTTTCTTTTCTCCCCTGATGTAGTTTATTTCTGTATCTGGATGTCCGGTTTGATGTCGGTGAGTTTTCGGTATTTTGGGATGGCGGAACGGTCTTCGAGGGTGGTTCTGAAGGTGAGGGTGAGGGCTCGGGGGTAGTAGTTTTTGTTACGGGTAGTGCGGACGCGTGTGAGTCCGGTGAAATTTTCTCCGGAGAGGTTCTGGAGGGTGGCGTATATTTTTCGGACGATGGCGAAGTGTTCGAATGCCTGTTCGCGGAGGTGTCCGGGTGCGAGGGTGTTGGCGGGGCTTCGGACGATGAAGTAGAGTTCGATTTCAAGCTGGAGGTCGCCGATTTGGCGTTGGACGCCGGCGGTGGTGTGGTCGATGGCGGTTATGTCAACGAGGGCGCAGGGGTAGTCGACGGGCGGGTTCTGGACGCTCATTTGTCCGACGTTGAGGTCTATCCAACGGAGTTCCGGAATTTGTGCCAGTTTTTGCATGACGGTTTCGAGTATTTCTTCCATGATGTTTTGTTTTAATGGGTGTTTAATTGTTGTTTCAATGTTTTTTCAATGGGATGCCGGGTTAGGGTTTTAGTATTTCGGTTATCCGGTTCCGGATTTGTCGTTCGACTTTCCGGTCGAGTTCGACGCTGTGCCCCATGAAGGGTCGGGCTTCGAGTTTGACGGGGTGTTTGCCGAATATTTTGATGGTTCCGCCTTCGTTCTGTATCTGGGCGTAGGGTTTGTCGCTGGCGATGATGACCTGTCCGGGCTGGAGGTGGTAGCGGAGACTGTTGTATAGTTCCATCCGTTTGCCGGAAAGGATTTTGCGCACGGTGGCGGTCTGTGAGAAGTTGAGGCGCGGAGCTTTTTTTCCGGGCTTTTTCCGGCTGCCGGGCAGTCGTTTTTCGGCTTTGTATTCAAATCCGTACCAGGGGGACTGCGGGTCGCGCCGTTTGACGTCTTTCCATTTGTGGAGTCCTCCGTTGAGGAATCCTTCGCGGTGGAAGTTGTCGCGGAACTGGTCGACGGCTTCTTTCCCGATGACGATGAGTATGCCGTGGGAAACTTCCCGGGTGAGTTTGTCGAGTTTGCGTCGGAAGTCCGCGGACAGGTTGTTTAAGTTTCTGTTTGCCATTTCGATTATTTGTTTTATATTTGCACTATCAACGTGGAGAAAGAGGTTGATAGCTGCCAAGCGTATAAAAATCCGGGCTTGGAGTTGGTGAGTCGGCTGGGCTACGGTCTGGGACACACCCCCGCGGAGCGGATAGTTTCGCTCCGTATACGGTAGCCGTGGGAACCACGGCTTTTTTTATGTCTTTCCCTCTTATTTCCGTTTCCATTGTTTAAAGAAAACTTTTCTTAGGTCTTTCACTTTGTATTTTTTGATTTCTCCAGAGTTTAGCCGGATGATGATTTCCCGAACGTGTTCGCACCTGTATGGCTGTACGGCTGCTTTCAAGCCTGCCCAAATTTCCGGCATGGGATATTCTTTTTCGAGGTAGATGACCACTTCCCCCACCCTTTGTTTTTCCGCTGCCCGGACAGATGCCTGGATAGCGTTTTTTCCGTTGTCGGAAACGGGGGCTTTCATATCGGAGAAGCGTTTTGTTTTGAGGTTGAAGGCGTCGGGGTTCTTTTTGCCAGGAGTGTTATCTACGGGCAAAAGCCGATATTTTTCGCCGTATTGTTTGGCGAGGAGTTCGTAGGCTTTGCGGTTTTTCTTTTCTTCGATTTTATTTTGTTTGCCGTGTTGCGGTGTCTGGAGTTCTCCCCCGCTTTTGTATTTTTTCGCCTTGTATTCTTCCGGCTGTCTGACGTTTTCGGCGATGAATTTTTTAACCGCCTTTTTTGCATTGCGGTCAGCCAGGGTGATGTACGGGTGGGAGTCGGCAAACAGCTTGGCGTCCACGGCGGGGTTGTTGTCCAGTCCGGGCGATGGCTTGACGGTTTCTCCGGATTGGGGATTCCCATCCGTAACAGGGCGGGACGTGGAACGGAGTCCGCATTTGCATCCCCATACTTCACCGGGGCGGTGGGAGTTCCAGAAGGGGTCGTCCTGTGCCCAAATGCGGTGGTAGAATATTTTGTGCGCCTCCCGGGGGACGGCTGCCATGCTGGGAAGCCATTCGAGGTTGGGGTAGGTTTCTTTTTCCCGTCCGAATTGCCGCCATTGTATGGCGTTCCGGGCACGAATGAGGGCGGTGTTGTATTCGGTCTGGAGCCAGTTGATGTTGTAGTCGCCGATGATGCTTTCGGCATCTTTTTTGAATTGTGCGAATGATTTGGGCGCGCCGTTTTCGTCGACCAGAAGTGCGGCGAGTTCGTTTTGCTGGCGGTGTGTCTTGAATGCGGCAAAGACGGCGTTGTTGTGTTTGAGTTGTTCGTAGAAGTCGTGGTCGGGATGGCCATAGGCTATTTTTCCCACGCCTTTCCGAGTTGCGAGGTCAAGGGCGCGGCGGGTTGCCTCGAAGAGGTCGGGGTCGATTCCGGTGACGGGATCGAATTTTCCGGATGCGATGCGCCGGAGTGCTTTATCGATGACTTTTTCACTGATGAGAGGTGTTTTGGTGTTGTCTGCGAGGTTTGCAGCATTGTCTTTCTTCTCGTATTTGTCCGCCATGCAGGTACATTCCCCGGAATGGTAGAGTGTTTCGATGATGTCGTGTATCCCTCTTTGTTTAACGCCCCCGAGGGCGTGGGGGCTTATCCGAAAAAATCGCGCAGTTTTTTTTCGTGTTTGGGGGCAGGTTGTACGGGCATCCATTCGGCGATTGTTTCCCGCAGGATATCCTGTATTTGTGTACGCATGGGGGTGGCGGCTTTAGCTCCTCCTTCCGGAATGGGGATGTTGTATTTTTCATACCAGTATTCGACCGGAAATTCTATTTTTTCGGCGAGGCGGGTGTCCATGTCGAGTCGGTCTTTGAGGCAAATGTGTTCTTCAACGATGAAGGAAAATTTTCCTTCTCCGGGATTGAAACCATGCACCTCCAGCAGCCGGCGGAATACAGTGTTGAGAAAATTGGTGACGTAACGGAAGTCGGATTTGTGTACGGCCGCCTCGCTGCCTTCGTGTATGTCTCCTTTGTATTGTCCGCCTTCGGCGTCGAGGGTCATGGTTCCGTGGAGGAATCCTTTGGATAGTTCTTTGTTGCAGAATTTTGCAAACTCGAGGTATGCGTTAGTGCTGCCGCCTCCGGATGTGTTTTGGATAAATTCAAGATCGGTTTGTTCGGGAATCATGTACCAGCTAAATCCTCCGGCTTTTGAGATGGCTTTTGCGAGGGCGGCTTTTGCTTCGGGGTTGTATTGGGGGTATTTTCCTTTCCGGATGGGTGCGGCAAATATTTCGTTGAAGGTGGCCCAGTCGGAAATGTTTCCGCGTTTGAGAAGCACCCATGCGGCGGCCTTAATAAGCAGCCCAAATTCGTCCGGATTACCTGCCATCATGATGTAATCGGGATAGCGACCGGCGGTAATGTCAATGCCGGAAAGGTGGCCGATGCGTTCAATGAAGAGGCCTTTTTCCGGGATGATGTAGCGGCGGTCGTATTTTTTGTATTTGTGGAATACGCCCCCGGAGAGGTCGAGCCACATGGTCGTGGGACCCCAAAACCGGCTTTCCAGGATGTCGCCGAGCATTTCGGTAAACCAGGGGGATTTTATGAGTTCATTTACGACATCGTTGGGTTTGGCTCCGTCGGAGAAAATGAGTTCGGTTCCTTTGACTGCCTCAATGCGTTTGTCGATGACGGCGGTGAGGTGCATGTCCAGCAGGATGTCGTTGTAGATGTCCAGCAGTAGAGTCCTATCCGGGTACATGGCATCTTCTGCACTCCGGATGGCGAGCCGCCATTTATTGATGTCAAACCCTTCACGCCGGGGTGCTTCAGGATAAGGTATGAGTTCCTGGACCGCCGCAGTGCTTTTGACGGGTGCCTGGTATTTGTTTTTGGCATTGTGCCTTTTGTTTCGTTTGCTCATAGGATTTCAGTTTTCAGGTTGAACATTTGTCAGAAATAGTTCGGGCGCGGCGTCCGGCTTCCGGAGAGAATGCCTCCGGCGAGTTTTTCGTCGTCGGGTTTTTCTTCCTTGAGAGGCAGGTCGACGGGCATTTCTTCGTTTTTGACTTGTTTAAGCCAGTCGATGGCGCGTTTGTAGAGGGCGCGGCGGTTTTCGAGGTCCTGGTCGGGCCGGGCAATGGATACGAGCTCGAAGACGGCAATGTCGACGGCGAAGCGTACCAGGAGGGGATGGCGTTCGTTTCCGGAGGCGGCGAATATCTTTTCCGTGTCGTAGCGGAAGAGGTAGGGTTTCATTTCGCCGATGGCGGCTGATATCGCCATATCAACAATGGTGTCGTCCCCGTCGGTGATTTGCTCTATTTCGTAGGGACGAATGGTGATATTGAGGTCTTCTTTCGTGATGAACATATTTTTGTTTTTTCAGGTTTTACATTCTGTTGTTGCGGCGCGGTGTTCCGGTTTCAACTATTTCTGTGCCGCCGTCGTTTTCGTCAAGTTGGAAGACTACGAATTGGGAGAGGTATTCCATGACTTGCTGGTCTGCATCGGGGGAGTCATCGTGGGTGGTGTATCCCGGTTCTATGCCGTAGAGTTGTTTGAGTCCTTCCTGCATGTCGTTGTTGGCTTCTTCGGCGATGTTGTGGAATACCCGTCTACCCTGGTAATAGGGGTGCATAGTGATGAGCCGGTCGTATTTTTTTTGCCGGGAACGGTCGGCGATAACGAGGTTGAGGGGTTTGCCGTATTCTTTTCTGACTTTGAGTATGGCTTGCTGTACGGGTTTGTTCCAGAATTGGGATTCGACGCGCCAATGGATGATGACTGACGGCGGCATGAGCCGGGTGTATTCGTACATGAAACGGATAGCATCTTCCATTTCGCACTGGCGGCAGAAAGTTTTGAGTTTCCAAAAGTCGATACCGTGAAGCCCCATGACGGAAACGGCATTATAGTCGTTTTTTCCGGAGTAGGCGACGTCCCAGTGTCCGGCAATGACTTTGAAGGTATTGAGGCGCGGCGGTTTTGCCCACTGGATGAGGTCGCGTGTGAATATTTTGCCTTCGATGACGGGTTCGTGGAGATATTCAGCGTGGGCAGAGATAATTCCGTCTTGCTCCACTTGCCGGTAGTAGTCAGCGTCGTATTTTTGCGGCCAGGCTGGCGCGTATGTCTGTTTGTCGTATGCCTTGACGAGGTCGAGGTGCCAGTGCGGGTGTTTTTTCTCGAGTTGGTTCTGGATGGTGCGCGGTGCAAAGTCGTTGTTAGGGTGAAGGTAGCGGCGTACCGGTCCGTCCATCGTTTTAAGGAGCGAAGATTCTATCCAGTAGACGATTTCGTCCTGCCGGGCGGGGTTTTTGACTGTGTCTTTGTCTTCGAGGTCATCGCAGACGATGTAATTGGGACGTACTGCCTGTATGCGGAGTCCTCGGGCTTCCTGTCCCATGCCGAGGGCTTTGCCCCGGAACCGGTTGTCTTTGGTGCGGAAGTTCCCATTTTCCCAAGACCCCCGGAGCATCTGGTCGCCGAAGTAGTGTTTGAGTGCCTGGTTGGCTTCAAATTCGGCTTGTATGTCGGAAAGGAGAAGGATGGCTTTGTCTTCGTTGTTTCCGACGATGACCATATAAATGTCTTCTCCACGAATCCACAGCCAAAGCGGGATAATGAGGTCGCACCATACGGATTTGGCAAGTCCTCTCCCCCAACGGACGAGTTCGCGGCAGGTTTTGTCGCGGGCAACACGGTTGGCGAGCCGGATTTGGAAGTCGGCGGATTCGGCGGTAGCGTAGTGCGGCAGGATGGTTTTTACCATGAATGCCACGTCTTTGCGCATGCGTTCGATGACGGTGGCTTTTTCTTCCGGTGTTTCAAACGGATTTACCGCCGTGCCTTCGCGAATGAGGCGGAGGCGTTCGAGGTAGCGTTCGACAGCTTGTTTTTCTTCCTGTTTCATTGTGCCGGGGTTGAGGGTTGTGAAAGTACGGAAACGAGGTGTTCCTGAAAGTCGAGGGTTTTGAGGAACAACGGGTAATCGAATTGCATGAGGATTTTGAATACCTCTTCGATGACCTGGAGTTTCTGCACAAGTGTAAGGCGGTTTTCTTTTTTGACACTTGCCAGGGATTTGTTCCAGTTTGCCACGGCGTAGTCGAGGGCGGCAATTTCTTTGCGCAGCTCTTCGATGCGTTTGGGGTCGGGTTCCGATTTGGCTTCTTCGCCGATAATGTCGGTTTCGAGGCGGATGCGTTTTTCCGCCATGCCGGATATGATTTTTTCGATGTTTTCGGAACGTTTTGCCGGTGCGATGGCTTTGGCTTCGCGCAGTTCTTTCCACCCATACTTTTTTACCCATTCGCCGACCGTTTTCTGGGCGATGTTGAGTTTCAGGGCTATTTCTTTTGCGGTGCGCCGTTCTGTGATGTACATGTGTTGCGCGACGGTGCGTTTGTTGTCGTAGTCTTTTGCCATACTTTTTAAGTAAAAGGTTTATAAAGCCGGGACAAAAATGGGGGTTTGATGGATGTGTAACTAATTATGTTACAATGGTTGTAATAATCATTCCAAGGGTTGTAAGATTATTTGCCGGAGGATATTTCCGGTTGTACACTTGCATTGAAAATGTGAGCCGGAATGGCTGTAAACGAAATTGAAAGGATTATGGCATATACGTTTTTATTGAGTGACGAAAGCATAAACAGTTATGGGACGCGGGTGTTGACGGACGGCATCCGGCTGGATGATTATAAGAAGAATCCGGTGGTGTTGTGGAATCATATCCGTGCCTGGAGTGATAAGGAGGATCAGGTGTTGCCTATCGGAAAGGTCGTGAAGATTTGGAAGGATGGCGATAAACTATACGGAGATATTGAGTTTGACGCGAAGGATGCGTTTGCGGTGAAGATTGCCAACAAGGTGGAGCAGGGAATTATCCGGGCGTGCAGTATCAGTATTTCGGTGATTACGACGAGTGAGGACGAGGCAGTATTGGTGCAGGGACAAACGCGACCGACGGTGATGGAAAGCCGCCTTCGGGAGGTGTCGGTGGTGGATATTCCGGCGAATAAGAATTGTGTGCGGCTGTTTGATGACGGAACCGGCGCGGAGTTGAGTTTTGCAGCCGGGCAGGATAACTTTTTATTACCCTTATTAAAATCAAAAAAGACAAAGAAGATGAATTTAAAGGATGAGATTTTGTCGGCTCTGGAGTTGAAGGACGCCGACGAACGGGCTGTGGTTGCCGAAATAGTCCGGCTTCGGGGAGAAGCGAAAGCGGCAGAAACGCTCCGCGAGGAGAACGGGAGACTGAAAGGTGAGCTGAAGGGGTACCGGGACAAGGAGGAAGAGAATCGGAAAGCGGCTGTTGCGGGCTTGGTGGATGACGCTATCAAGGCACGTAAGATTACGGCTTCAGACCGGGCGGATTATATCGCCTTGGCGGAAAAGGATTTTGATCGGATGAAAAAGGTTTTGGACGCTATGCCCGGCGTGAAGGAGTTGCAGGAAGACGAGGAAAAGCAACCGAAGGATTTGTGGGCGGAGCGTTTCCGGGAGATTGAAGCGAATTGTAAACGATAAAAAAAGGAGTAGTTATGGGAGTAGAGATTAAGAGTGCCTATAGTGGTGAAGTTTTAACCCGGCTTTTGATACGGGCGACGACCGGCAATGAACTGGTGAACCGGGGATTGATTCGTTTGGAACCGAATGTGGCGACGAAGTTTTACCTTCCGCGCGTGAAGACGGGAAAGATGTTGCAAAAACGAAAAGAGCAACCGAAGGATGAAGATAGCAAGGGGGATTTCGAATATGATGAACGCGTGTTGGAGCCGAAAGAGTTCATGGCTTTTACGACGTTTAACCCGCGCAGTTTCGAGGGTATCTGGCGTCCGTGGCAGCCGACGGGAGAATTGGTGTTCCGCGAGCTTCCGAATCATGTGCAGAATGAGTTGCTGGCGGAGTTGGGCAAGGTCGTGGATTTTGAGTTGGGATGGCATTTCATTAACGGCAAATACGGGAAAACCGACGATGAACTTTTTGACGGTGTCCTTACCCGCATTGTTGCTGACGAGGAGGTAATCCGTGTGGCACCTTTCTGTGGAACCATGAAACAGAAATTGCGCGCGGTTTACCGCCGGATCCCGAAAGCGGTACGCAAGAGTTCCAATGTGCGTTTTCTGATGAGTACGGAAGATTGGGACAAGTATGACGATGAGTTGACCGACCAGTCGAGCAAGGGCAGTGATACGACCGGAACCAACCCGAAACGTTTTAAAAACATCCCCATTGAGGACTTGGCAGCATGGCCGGAAGGAGTGATTGTGGCCACGGTGTGCGGCAGGGATTTGAAAACGAATTTGTGGGCTGGCGTGAGTATGGTAAACGATTTCAACGCTGTGAAAATCGGTCCTCTGACAAATGCCGGCGAGAAGTATTTTTTCAAGATGCTGATGAAGGCGGACACTAATACTGCTTTCGGTGAGGAGGTGGTGTTGTATGACGAGCGTGATTATTTCGGAGCCGCACCGAAGGAGTTGAATTTTGCTGCCGCAGGGGGAACCGAAGCGGTATTGGTTACGGCTTGTTGTGAGTATAGTGTGACCAGCAAGGTAGCCGGATTTAGTTATGAGAGGACGGAGACCGGATTGAGTATTACTGCGGCAGAAAATACCGGTGGAGCCCGTGGCGGTAAGTTTACGCTGAAATTGAAGAATGACACGAAACAAGCGATTGAAATCACTGTTTCCCAGGAAGCGAAATCGGCAGAAGTAACACAAGGCGGAGATGGAAACGAGCAGCAAGGGGATTGAATTGATTAAGCAACACGAAGGATGCCGGCTGAGGGCTTATAAATGCCCTGCCGGCGTCTGGACGGTTGGATACGGGAGTACGCGGGGTGTAAACCAGTGGACGGAAATTACCCGGCAGGAGGCGGAAGTGCGTTTGCGGGAGGATTTGAGGACGGCGGAACGGACGGTGGAGAAAGTGCGGTATTTGCAGCCACGACTTGCGCAGTGTCAGTTTGACGCGTTGGTGTCGTTTGTGTTTAATGTGGGTAGTGGAAATTTTGAGAAATCGACGCTCCGGAAAAAGGTGCTTGCGAATCCGGCAGACAGAAGTATCCGGGATGAGTTTTTGAAATGGATCCACGCGAACGGGAAACCGCTGGAGGGACTCCGGAAGAGGCGGAAGGATGAATCGGAGTTATATTTTAGTTAAGTTATGGATGTGGTACAAGTTATTTCCGCCTTGACGGCGTTGGTGAGTGTTCTTGCTTCTGTACTTTATGCCCGGCGGGCAAAGAAGGCGGAAATAAGGGCTAAGGAAATCGAGAACCGGAAAAACGACATCGGTAATGCAGAGCTGATGATTGAACTGGTGAAAAAGGCTAATGCTGAGGCCTCGGAAGTTCAGCATAATTTGATTGAAACTTTAAAGAAAGAGAATGGAAAATTTAAAAAATCTGTTGAGCGGCTGGAGAGGGCTTTTCGTAGTATTCATCGCTGTCCTTATCGGGACAACTGCCCTGTTTATGCAGAGCTGCAAGGCGAAGAAGGAAATGAGCAACAAGACCTTTGTACGGACGGAAACGATACTGGAAATCGTAAATGACACGGTAGTAAAAGTACAGCCCGACTCGGCTTCAATAAAAGCTTTACTGGAGTGTGACAGTGTCGGGAATGTGTTGTTGAAACGAATAGCGGAGTACGAAGCCGGGAAGCATGTAAATCCTCCTAAATTGGATATTCAGGATAATGTACTGACGGCAATGGTCAAGGTGGATTCTTTCGGGATTTTCATGACGTTCCGAGAGCGGTATGTGGAACGGACGGACTTTATGGAGAGTCAGGAGAGAGAGATTGTGTATGTGAACCGGCTAACAGGGTGGCAGAAGTTCCGAGTCCGTTTAGGGGATTTTGTGCTGATTGGCATTCCGATATATGTTGTATTCAAATGCAGGAAATCAATTTGGTCATGGATAAGGAAAATATTGTTCAGGAAGTAGACAAAGGTGTCGAATATCCGTCTTTTATTGTGCCTTACCTGAAAAGTTATCCCCGAGAAAAGTGTTTTTATGTGGCGTCGGACGGAATGGTGTTCTTAGGTAAGGAGTACAAGGCGGCGACGGCTCATCAGCGGGGGGTAAAGAATGGAGAGTTACAAACCATAAAAGTGAAATAATATGGGAATGGGAAATGTAAATATCCGGTTGGAGAACGGCGCCCTGGGGCGCGTTGCTTCGACGGATGACGGGGTTGCCGGTCTGATTCTGACGGGCAAGGCAGTCCCGGATAAGTTGGAATTGAACCGGGTGTATTTGTTTAATTCCACCCGCGACTTGACAACGCACGGGATTACGGAGGAGGAAAATCCGCTTCTGTACAAGGAGGTGACAGCCTTCTACGAGGAGACGGGTGACGGCGCGGAGCTGTATGTGCTGGTGGTAAGTGAAGCAATGACACTTACGCAAATTTGTGGTGTAGAGGACGGACGGCCTTTGAAAAAGCTGATTAACTATGCTGCCGGGCGCATCCGGCTGGTCGGCGTCAACAAATTGCCGCCAGCGGAATATGAGGCAGACCTGGCACAGGGTATCGATGGGGATGTAGTTACAGCGGTCGCGGCATCCCAGAACGTGGCGGCGGCTTACCAGGCTAAAATCAACCCATTTCGGTTGCTATTGCCGGCTCTTCTTTGGAACGGTAGCACTGAAAACTTGTTTAAGCCCCGGGAAGGAAGCTATAACCGGGTAGGTCTGGTTTTGGCGGCCGATAAAATAATCGGAGAAACGGCCTCCCCTGCCGTTGCGAGGGTGTTGGGACGCGCCGCAAAAATTGCGGTGAATTATTCCATCGCCCGGGTAAAGGACGGTGCTATTGCCGCGAGCGGTTTCCTTGCCGACGGGAAGACGCCGGAGGAAGATGCGGGGATGTTGGACGCTCTGCATGATGCCGGGTATATCCTTTACCGGACGTTTGTCGGGAAAAATGGATATTACCTGAATGACGACTGCATGGCTGCCCCATTGACGGACGATTACAGCAGCCTGAACCTTGGCCGCGTGATAGACAAAGCTATCGTTATTGCTTATGGGGCTTACGTGGATGAACTCCAAGACAGCATCGAAGTGGACGATAATGGTCAGTTGCCGCAGCACCTGTGCTCTTACTTCGAGGGGAACATGGAAAATGCCGTGGCGGCTTCCATGAAGGATGAAATCGGCAATTTCGAGTGTTTTATCGACCCGAAACAGAACATCCTTTCCACCGGTGTCCTGAATGTAAGCTGTAAAATCGTTCCGCGGGGAATTTTGAAGGAAATCAATGTGACACTGGGATTCGATAATCCCGCCTTAAAAGCATAACAATGATACGGATTAACAACAAGGAATACGCCTGGGGAGATATTACGGTGGTGGTTTTCGGCCGTCCCATTGTCGGGATTACCGGCATCGAATACAAGGCAAAGAAAACGAAAGAGACCAAACACGGCTGGGGACGCCACCCGAAATCCATCCAGCACGGGAAGCGGGAATATGAAGGCACCCTGACCCTCATGCAAAGCGAACTGATCGCCTTGAACCAGGCAGCCCGGGCGAAAGGATACAAGGATATCTTAGATGTGGATTTCGATATTATCGTCACGTATGAAAGCGGTCTGGTGGTTACGGTGGACAAAATCTGCTGCGCTTCCATCACCGAACTGCCTTCCGGCATGAAGGAGGGGGACGCCCAGGCGGAAATCTCCCTGCCGTTTGTCGCCTTAGATGTCGAATACGATACCGCTGCATAGGTACAAGCATTTTAAAAACCATTTAAACAGGATTGAAACGATATGAAAAAGTTATCGAAAGAACAAATTGAAGCCTTGAAAAAGAAACACGGTGAAATCTTCGAGGTTGAAGTGGATGACAAAGTCTGTTACCTGAAAAGGCCGACGCGGAAGGCACTTTCACTCGCGGCCGCCCAGGGACAACGTGACCCGTTAAAATACAACGAGGTTGTTCTGGCCAACTGCTGGGTGGACGGCGACGAGGAAATCAAGACGGAAGACGCCTATTTCTTGGGTGTATCAGGCGTGCTTGACCAGTTGATCGAGGTGAAAATGGCGGCCTTAAAAAAGCTGTAACCCCGTTGGGATTGGACTGCCGCACGTGGCTGTTCGAGGGGGATGCGCTCATCCGGGCGCACCTCCACCTCGACCCCGACACGCTGACGGACGAGGAATGGGTGGCACAGGTACACATGGCGCTCTGGGTAGAACATCGATATTTTCAGAACTTAGGTAAACTTTTAGGCGGATAACATGGCATCGACTTACGAATATATCATCAGCTTGCAGGATAAGGCTTCCGGCACGATGCAGCGTATTGTCGGCGCCTCTTCCGTTACGGTCAACAAGCTGACGGCACTTGCGGACAAGGCAAAGAAACTGCAGGGAGTAACCGGCAACCTTTCGGGGAGCATGTTCCATTTGAAACAGCGGATTGACCTGTTGCAGCAGGAAAAGGAACTGTTAGATCCGTCGAACCTGAATCTGATTAAACAGTACAACCAGGAGATCGACCGGCTTTCGGGTCGCATCGAGAAACTGGACAATGCCGGACGCGGCGGGAAATTGAAAGGCTATCTCGGAGAAATCGGCAGCATGGTCAAGGGATTTGTCAATCCCGTCACGATGGGTGCCGCCGCCATCGGCTTTGCCGGGAAGTCGGCGATGAATTTCCGGGAAGGGATGGCAAAGGTGAACATCACGGCGCAACTGGATGAAAAGGGATTGTCTGACCTGGAAAGCAAAATCAAAGGTATTGCCAAGGCCAACAAATTCGATATCGGGGTGGCTCCGGGAGCGTTTGAGCAGATTATCAGCCAGACGGCGGACGTGGATATGTCTTTGGACGTATTGGACGCTGCCCTGAAAGGCAGCAAAGGCGGTTTTACCGACCTTTCCACCGTTGCCGGTGCGTTGGCGCAGACGATGTCCATTCTGGGCGGATCGGCAAGTTCACTGGAAGTGCTGGACACCTTCTTCGCTGCCAAACGGGTCGGTGCGGGTGAGTTCAAAGACTTCGCCACCTATATGCCGGGCTTGATTGCTTCGGCGGATGCCCTCGGCGTGAAATACAAGTCGGTTGCCGGGGTGTTTGCCTATATGACCGGAAAAGGCCAGGATGCCGCGCGGGCTTCCGTCCTGATGGGGAACATGTTCTCTTCTTTGTCGAAGTCGGATATTACGAAAAACCTGGACAAAGCCGGGGTGAAGATTTTCGACGCCCAGGGCAAGATGCGGGATTTTGTGGATATTTTCCGCGACCTCGGCGGCGTGATGGCGGGCATGAGCGATCAGCAGAAGACCGCCTTCTTAGAAAAGGTAGGCATCGTCGATAAGGAGGCGAAAGCGGCATTTGCCATCATGGGCTCCGACCTGGATAAGCTGACGGAATCCATGCGGGCGACCGCCAACGCCACCGGGGAAACCAACGCAGCCCTGGAGTTTTCCAAAAACCCGATACAAGCAGCTACGGAACTCTGGAACCAGTTTAAAGGTATCGGCTTGCAGCTTGGGGATTTGTTGCTTCCGGTAATTTGTGCCGGGATTAGCGTATTGGGTGACGTGCTTTCCGGTGTGGCGGCGGTTTTGGATGGCGTGGTCGGTTTCTTTTCCGGTTGGGCGGCCTATCTTCGGGAAGGCAGCCCGCTGGTGTGGGGATTGACGGCGGCTTTGGGAGCCTTGACGGTTGCCTTGATTGCATACGAGCTGTGGACGAACCGGGCAGCCATCGCCACGAAGCTGAAATCGGTGTGGGATGGAATTGCAGCGGTGGCGACAGGCGGATGGACGGCTATCCAGTGGGCGTTGAATGCGGCATTGTATGCCTGCCCGTTAGTGTGGATTATCGCCCTGATTGCCGGCTTGATAGCCGGGATTATCGCTTTGTGTACGAAGGTACAGGGCTGGGGCAAACAGTGGGAGGTGATTGTGACGTTTGCCAAGAACTGCTGGGCACTCTTTATCGAGCAGTTCAAATATTCCTGGAACCAGATGTCCAACGGATTCATGATAGGACTGGATAAGATAAAACTGGGCTGGTACAAGTTCAAGGAAGCGGTCGGGTTGGGTGATTCTTCGGAGAACCAGGCAATGATTGATAAAATCAATGAGGACGTAGAACGGCGGAAACAGACCATTGCCGACGGGGCGAAACGGATTCAGGAACTGACGGAGAAAACACGGAACTCGCTGACGTGGGAATTATCCTGGAAAAAAGGCGAAAAGAAAGAGGACGGGCAAACGGTGCCGGGGACGGAGAGCAAACCGGGAACGGTTCCGGCTGCCGGCAGTTTCGATTTCGATGTCCTGATGAACAAGATGGGCAAAGCCGGCGGGACGAAGTCCGGGCAAAAGGTGTTGGACCTGAATGAAACGGTAAAGAACAACAAGGGGGACACGGCTTATTCGGCCATTGCATCGCGTTTTGCGATGGTGAAGATGGCTCCGTCGGCAACTTCCGGAATGACTTCCGCCCTATTGCCAGGCAAACAGCCCGCCGGGACGGATTTGGCGGATTATTCCGGAGAGGGCGAAAAGGTGGATTTCCGGAAAAGTATGACGGGCCATGTTGCCAGTATCGGAAAAACCCTTCACAGGGTGCAGGAGATTGCAGCTACCATTGCCGCCGTCGTGACGGTCGGAACGGCCGTTCCGGCGGTATCCTCCCCCCTGCCGACAGTTCCGGTGGTAGCTGCTGCTCCGGAACTGCCCCGCTTCCCGGAACGGGACCAGGAACGGGAAAATCTTTCCGGCAGGAAGCCGGGCGTCTATTTGGATAAGTATTGCGAGCAGGTGGTGATTAACGTGCAGAATACCGACCGGCGCGGTACCGATGAAATCCGGGAGACCATCCGGGAAACATTAACCGATATATTCGACTTGTATGAAGCATAAATTCAATATTCCGAATATCAGCGTTTCGCGGGTGACCTTGAAAGGGGTGCCGTTTCCCGGTGCTTTGGCTGGGAAGCGTCCGGAAGGGAGTTTTAAGGGGGAAGCGGGAGAAGCCTACGAACTGAAACCGGAAGCCCCGGGGATGGAGGAATTTGTCCGGGGAACACGATTACGCGGAAAAGACAGGCTGGGACGCTGGTATTTCATGCCGGTGAGTTTCATCTATCCGACCCCCTCCGGAGAGAAAAAGACGCTGGAACTGGAGCGGGCGGAAATCAAGGCGGTGTCGGCAAAGAAAAATATTGTCGAGACGCCCTTGGTGGGACGCAAAGGTGCTGTCCGGGAATTAATCAGTTCGGAAGATTTTAAGGTTTCCATCCGGGCGGTTGCCCGGACGGAAGACGGCACCTATCCCGCCGACCAGATTGTGGCGTTCAAGGAACTGTATAACGTAAACGAGGCGGTGGAATTGAAATCGGTATTGACAGACCTGCTTTTCGATGAGAATGACAAGGTGGTGATTACGGATATGAGTTTCCCGGAAACGCCGGGCGTAGAAGATGAGCAGGAGGTGGAAATCGAGTGTGTGACGGACAAACCTTTTGAATTAACCATTGAATAGAAGCCATGTTTACCTTATGCAGTGAAATAACGATAGGCGGCAAGCGGTTCGGCGGCGTGCATGACGTCCGGATCAGACGCTCCATTTACGAGCTGACGGCAACGGCGATTGTGAAGGTTCCGGTGACGGCGGTGTTGAAACCATCCGGGAAGCCGGCGACGGAGGTGGAAGTGGCAAAGGAAATCAAGGCGGGCGATCCGGTGGAAATCCGCTTGGGGTATGACGACATCCTGAATACGGAGTTCAAGGGATATGTGAAGCAGTTGAACCTGAAAACGCCGTTGGAGATTGTCTGCGAGGATGCGTTTTATCTGTGTAGGAAAAAGAGCGTGACGCTGTCCGGAAAGACGACGCTGGCGGATGTGATCGGGGGATGCGGGCTGACAGCCGGCTATACGGCGAAGTTGTCGATGGAGAGTTTCCAGGTGCCGAACAAACCGGTGTCGTGGGTGCTGGCGAAGTTGAAAAAGGATTACGGGCTGGCGGTGTTCTTTGATTTGGACGGCCGGGTGTATGCTTCGGAACCGTTCAAGACGGTGGACGAAACGGTGAAGTATCGCCTGCGGTATAACGTGATCCGGGACGATGATTTGAAGTACCAGTTGGCGGAAGATGTGAAACTGAAGATAAAGGCGGTGTGCGTCTACCGGGACGGAACAAAGGTAGAGGCGAAAATCGGAGCCGATGACGGAACGGAGAAGACGATGTATTTCTATGACGTGAAGGATGAGAAGGAACTGGCCGCCCTGGCACAGGCGGAACTGAAACGGCACAGTTATGACGGGTATAGCGGGAAGATACAGACGTTCCTGGTACCGTTCGCCGCTCCCTGCATGCTGGCAGAACTGGAAGATGACGTGTACCGGTACCGGAATGGACGGTATTATATAGAAAGCGTGGAAACGATGTTCGGAACGAGTGGCGGCCGCCGGACCATTGAAATCGGGCTGAAGGTATGAGCAAAGGAAATGACGAACTCAGGCGGATGTTCGAGCGGCGGTTGGATGAAGCGGCAGAGACTGTTTTTTACGGGGAAGTGTCGGCCGTGGATGAAGAGGCACGGACGTGTACGGTGGTCATGGAAGGCATTCCCTATGAAAACGTGCTCTTGTATGCCGTGGAGAAAGCGGAGCTGAAGGGGCTGGTGTCGATTCCCAAGGTAGGCAGTACGGTACTGGTGGAACGGATGGCAAATGACCGGTATTTTGTGGTGATGTTTTCGGAGGTGGACAAAGTGCTGCTGACAATTGGGGAAAAGACGGAGGCAGAGGTGTCGGAGGAAAGTATCCGGGTGAAAGCCGGGGATAAAACGGCGGTGACGGTGGATGCAGAAAATTGCCTGCTGCAGGTGGGGGAAAGTGTGGTGAAGGCGACGGAAAAGGGACTGACGTTTGTCAAGGGCGGCGCCGGGCTGAAAAAAACACTGGAGGAACTCATCGACGCGATTATGAAGCTGACGGTTCCGACGGGTGTGGGACCGTCGGGGACGCCGATTAACGCGGCGGATTTTGTGAAAGTCAAACAGGGATTAAACGATTATTTGGAGGGATAAAATATGACACTGGTAAAGGCGACAATCAAAGGTGAAATAAAGGCGGCGTTTACGGCCGTGATGGACCAGGCGGACGACAAACGCGAGGACGCCCTGGACAAAGTGGCGGATAAGATTGCGGACGCGGTGGTGAATGCCATCAAGAGCGCGACAATTACTTACACGTCCGGACTGGTAGCCCCGTCGATGGGCGGTCCGGTAACGGGAAAGTTTGAATGTACAATTTCATGACCATGCTGGATATTACACATACGGAAGACGGGGATGTCGAACTGGGTACCGGGGATGTGACCTATACGGAAAGTACCGGACAGCACAAACGGGATTTGTTGCTGGCAGACAAAGGGCATTTCAAGGAGTCGCCGGCGGCGGGTGTCGGAGCGTTCAATTTCATGCACGACACCGACCCGGAAAACTTCTACCGGACCGTACGGAAGGAATGCAGCAAGGACGGGATGAAGGTAATGGATGTCGGGCAGGCTAACGGAGAAGTGGTAATCGATGCGGAATATGAAAGCAGTGAAAGTTAAACCGAACCAGACGGTGTTCGATATTCTGGTCGAGCAGTACGGCACATGCGAGGCGCTGGCGGAGTTCCTGGGCAATAATCCGGAACTGGAGAACACTCCCGATGCGGGAATGGCGGAGGAGAACTCCGTTTCCGGACGATTGATGCCGGAAGCGATGCGGGTGTTCCGGCTGGATTTGCCGGTGCGTCTCGGCTCGACGGTATGGATAGACACGGACAGCAAACTGATAAAGACGTCGGTAATAAAGGAGATAGATACGGAAGTAACGACTTATATGGACTGATATGGCAAGGACGATTAATGAAATACAGGCAGGCATTGTTTCGGAACTGGAAGCCGGGACGGAGGTGAAACTGTCCACCTCAAAGGTGGCGGAGTGGCGCTTATGGACGTGGGTGGTGGCTGCTGCCATACATGCTTTCGAGGTGGTACTGGATTTGTTCAGGAAAGAGGTACAGGAGAAAACAGACAAGATCACGCCGGGAACGGTCCGGTGGTATGGAGAACAGTGCCTACGGTTCCAGAACGGGCACAAACTTTTATTCGATAAGAAGACGGCGGCGCTGTACTATGAAGTGGACGACCCGGCAGCGCGGATAGTGAAGGTGGTGGCGATAAAAGAGAGCCCCAAACACCTGACGATTAAGGTGGCAAAAACGGACGATTCCGGAAAGGTGATACCGCTTTCCCCGGATGAGAAATATAATCTGATCGCTTACATACACGAGATTCGGGCTGCCGGGACGACGACGGATGTGGTATCGACGACTGAGGACAAAATCCGGTATGATTTGCAGGTGTGGCACGATACGGTTTATCCCTATTCCGAAGTAGAGACGAATGTAAAGGCAGCAATCGAGGCGTTTAAGACGAATATCGGGTTTGACGGGGTGATTTATGTGCAGCAGTTCATCGACGCCGTGATGGGTGCAGAGGGTGTCATTACCTGTAAACTGAACTCGATTGCCCGGAAAGGGGTATCGGATGATGATTTCAAGGAGTTCGAGGTGTACAGCGACCTGGAGTCAGGGTACTTTGATTATGCAGGGGATTCGCAGTTGGTGGTTGAATCGGTCAAAAACATGGGCGCATGAATCCGGGGATTGAATACGACAATTTGGTGAAACAGTTGCTTCCGCCGCATAAACGGCAGCGGGTGCGGTTGTGGCTCATGCGGACGTTTGTCATGCCGCTCAGAGGGCTGTTTGAGGCGTTCGGGATATGGCGGGACGATATCCGGATGCTCATGAACATTACCAATCAGGTAAAGGTGTTGGAGGGGTATCTGCAAAAGAAGTACAACGCTTTGACGATACACATCGAGACGTACGGGGACGGGTTGTTGCTTATCTGTCTGGAGCGGGAAGGAATCGCCATGCAGCCGGAGATTGGTTTGGAGCGTGAAAATGTAGTGGCAAAGATTCCATTAGAAAATGAACTCCGCGGGCAGTTCGGGGAGGCGGATTTTATTGTGTATATCCCTGCCGGAGTGGACGCGGATTTAATCCGGACGGAAATAGAGAAGTATAAACAGGCGTTGACGAAATACAAAATCATTCAAAACTAAGACTATGAAAAGGCATGTACAGACAGAAGGCGTGCGCCGATGGGCGGGTGAACATATTATCGATTTGCAGGCGGAACCGTTCAAGGTGATAGACGCGTTTTTTGAGGAATACGGTAATTGTGTTGTTAAAGGGTGCGGGGTGCTGGACTGGCAAGACGGGACGTACCATGTGGAACCGGGTTTGGTAGGTCTGCATGGAACGGCTCCGGAGGGCAACCCGACTTATAAGGTGGCGCCGTTTGCCGGGGTGACGGCGGTGGATTTGCCGGCTTATTTTGTGTTGCGGTTTGAGGTAGTTGAACGGGAGTATGTGGATGAGAAGATGCACCCGATTTACTATGAATACCGGGCGGAACTGGTAACGGAGAAACCGGCGGATGAGCCTTGCTTGGAAATTACTCCTTCCGGGGCTGTCCGGTTCCTGGACGTTACCGGGGTAACGCATAAGTTAGATCGGGATGGAGACGGCAAGGAGGTGACTGTTTCGTTTGAAGAGGCAGAAGAACGGACAAATGTGGAATCCGGAGACACGTTGTCCGGGCTTTGGGGAAAGGTGCGAAAATGGTTTGCCGGGTTGCAGCCGGTGGCGTTTTCCGGAAAGACGGCGGACCTGACAGACGATGCGGAACACCGCCTTACAACGGACACAGAAAAAGCCCGGTGGGATGATACCTACACGAAGCTGGAAACGGATAATAAGGATGCGGAGGCGTTAAGGATAGCGAAGGAATATGCCGATAACCAAGTGGCGAACTTGGGGGATGATGTTTACCGGAAGGCGGAAGTTTATACCAAGCAGGAAGCGGACGCTCAGCATGAAGGGGATTTGGCAGCAGCCAAACAGTTTGCAACGGAGCGAATTTCGGAGTTGGTAAACGGCAGCCCAGCAGCGTTGGATACACTGTATGAGATTGCCAACGCCTTGAACAATGACCCTAATTTTGCCACGACCATCATGGCGCTGATTAATGGAAAGGCGGATACGGGGCATAAGCATACGAAGAGCCAGATTACGGATTTTCCGACCTCCATGCCGGCAAGTGATGTGTATCCGTGGGCAAAAGCGTCATCAAAACCGACTTACACGGCAACCGAAGTAGGTGCCGCAGCTGCCGGGCATAACCACGACAGTGCATATCAACCTAAAGGCAGTTATGCTGCGGCAAACCACAATCATGGCGATGCGTATGCTGCCAAAACGCACACACATACGGCTGACCAGATTACAGATACGGCAACAAAGGTTATGATGACTAAAAGTGAACGTTCAAAACTGGCAGGTTTGGAAACAGCAACAAGTCTAAAATCTATTAATGGGTACGTGAAAGTTGGAGGAGGAATAATAATACAATGGGGAACTTCTTATGCAAGCGCAAACACAAACACAACGGTAAGTTACGCAACATCTTTTGTAAACACTTACAGTGTGGTGATGGTGCCAGAAGATTCCAACACATCGCAAAATAAGTCTCTCGCAGTTTGTAATATCGGAACAAGTTCATTTCAAATCAATAACACAGAGCGCGTTGGATTTTATTGTCGGTGGATGGCAATCGGTTCATGTTGAAATACTCTATTGTGATATAGTCAAGATTGGCTGACTCGCAAAAGGATTTAATGTCTAAAATGTTAATATTGTAACCCAAAATACTGAATCATTAGAAGTGTCGTCATCGGCGCACAATACAGAAAACGAATTACTTGTCTGTGAAAGCAGTGAGACTTTTGCAGAATAATCTCCATCTATTATCTTCTCACCAATAATGATTAAGATATAATTCATCGTGTTTAGTTTATGATTTATTGTGTATGCCCCAGTTCCATTCCTTGTGCAACTTGTAATAACATCAGTTCCTGCTTGTAGCAATTTGGAACATCCGCTACTGGAACCCTTGATTTTATAACGTGATTTAAATACAATTGATGTTTCTAATCCTGCCAGTTTGGAACAGAATTACCATGCAGTATCATTCCATGACGATTGTAACAGATACCTTGAAACACTTGGGTAAGGTGTTATTTTATAAGCGGTACATATACAGCCTCCACCAACTTTATAATTACTATCAGAAATTACACAATTTTTCAAATATATATTACACCTGTCAGAACTATTTATAAATAGAACCTCAGTTCCATCAGTTAGCATCTGTTGATTGTTTATATTAAAATTCATATCACTTATGGTTCCTGAAAAAATGAAAATAAGCTTATTAAGCTTTGCATCTTCTGTATTTACAGAATAAGTATGACTGCTTGTAACTTTTATGATTTTACACTTTGGCGAACCTTCCAAACCTGCCAGTTTGGAATTAGTACCCCCATGCAAACCAAAACAGATTTCTATCTCCACCTTCTCCATTCATTAGTCGCATGGAATGTGCTGTTATGCTATTAACACCAACCATTTCGGAATCGGTGTCATTGCTTGTTTCCATCGTCACTTGCACCCCTAAACAAGCATTAGTAAAAGATTTTGTAAAAGTTATTGTCGTATTAGAGTTTCTACCGCAATACGTCTTTCCCCATTTTAAAATTAATGTACCTATTTGTATACCCCCGTTTGTGCCACTATTTGAAAAATTGGTAATTGCTAAACCTGCCAGTTTAGAAGCGGTTGGTAAGTCTATATTTGCTGCCCTAATTCAAATAATAAATCTATGTCACAAGCTGTTTTATTTAATGTTTTTGCCGAAGAGTATCTGAACATCTGTAAGAAATCGTCGACTTATAAAGAGAGCTTACAAAATGCTGTAAATCATTTACAACATTTCTCAGAGAGTAGCGGAACCCCGATTTTTACCAATTTAAATGAGCAAGTCATCGAAGATTTTGTATATTATTTGCAAAGCCAGAACTTGATGGTTTCAACAGTAAAGAATAATGTAAATCGAATTAAATACCTATTAAAAAAGGCTCGTCGATTTGGTCATGAGGTTGATTCCACCATTGAAGATTTCAATGTTCCGGACGAGGAAGGAAACGCTGTGTTCTTAACGATGCGTGAAGTTTACAAGATTCATCGTTACACGAATTTAACTCCCAGAGAGATAGAAATAAAGGACTATTTCATTATTGGGTGCTTGACAGCCTTACGCTTTTCCGATTATTCCCGCCTAAAGCCTAAAAATTTTGTCCGGAACAAAATCGTGATTAAAACAAAGAAGACAAATACCCCAGTTCAGGTACCCATACACCCAGTTGTGAGAGAAATTATACAGAAATATAACAAAGAACTGCCACCTCCTCCGTCTGTGCAGCATTTTAACCGACAGATTAAAAAAATTTGCAGAAAAATCGGATTTAAAAAGAAAATGTTATTCGAGCGTCAAATCGGACGGCAACGGGTTTCAAAACTCATTCCGAAATATCAGTTCATCTCTTCCCATACTGCCCGAAGAACAGCTGCAACGAATATGTATTTGGCAGGAATTGTGCCCTACAGGATCATGCTTGTAACAGGACACAAGACGGAAAAATCGTTTTTTAGATATATCAGAATCACGAGAGAGGAAAATGTGAAAGTATTAGCAAAGCACAAGTTTTTCACGGGGGATAAAAGGAAAAATAAACGTCATTTAAAAAGCATTTAATTCATATTTAAAGCGCAGAAGGTTTGCTTTTTTCTGCGCTTTAAAATTTGCACAATTCGTTTTCAAAATTTGTACAATTCGTTTTGCCGATTATAAAAGAGAAGATGAACAACTAAAGAATCTCTGTTTCCAGCTATCCTTTATGACCATTCGACAGCCTGCTAAAGCATTTATTGGAAGAACAAACCTCCTGCCGTAAATAAAAAAAGATGTATGAAATTGTTTTCATACATCTTTTTTATTCTTCCGGAGAAGAAGAAAGATTATCCCATATATCCTTTCATGATTCCCCGTTTACTGTTCCGGACAAACATAATGATTTCATCCCTTTCCTTCGATGCAGACATTTCAGCTTCTATCCGCTCAATTGCATCCGACACATTCAGACCAGATTGAAAAAGGATGCGATAAATATCCTGAATTTCATTAATCTTTTCATTCGTAAATTCGCGACGACGCAAGCCAATGGAATTTACCCCGGCATAAGACAGCGGCAAACGTCCGGCTTTAACATACGGAGGTACGTCCTTACCAATCAGGGAACCTCCCTGTATCATCACATGTTTTCCTATATGACAGAATTGATGCACAGCAGTCATTCCGCCAAAAATGGCATAATCATCCACAAAAACTTCTCCGGCCAACTGACAGGCATTACCGATAATACAATTGTCACCCACTTTACAGTCATGTGCAACATGAACGTAAGCCATGATCAAACAGTTGCTCCCAACCTCTGTGATTCCGCGAGCTGCTGTTCCCCGGTTAACTGTTGCACATTCACGAATAGTGGTATTATCCCCAATTTTTACAGTAGTTTTTTCACCTCTGAACTTCAAATCCTGAGGAACAGCAGAAATAACTGCTCCCGGAAAAATCTTACAATTTTTACCGATGTGTGCACCTTCCAGAATTGTTACATTCGATCCGATCCGCGTTCCCTCCTCTATTACCACATTTTTGTCAATCGTCACAAAAGGTTCTATCACCACATTATCAGCAACCTGAGCTTCCGGATGAACATATGCTAACGGTTGTTTCATTCGTTTATTATTTAATGAATACTATATTTATCTGAATCATTCAGTCCGCAAATATAATTATAAGTTTTTGGTTTTTGCTACCTGAGCCATAAATTCTCCTTCACACACCAGCTTTTTCCCCACGAAAGCATATCCTTTCATTTGCACAACCCCTCGCTTTATCGGAGCCGTAGTAATCAACTTAAACACCAACGTATCGCCAGGCACTACTTTATTACGGAATTTCACCGCATCTATTTTCATGAAATAAGTTGAATAATTTTCAGGGTCAGGCACACCACTTAATACGAGAATTCCCCCACACTGGGACATCGCTTCCACAATCAACACTCCCGGCATGACCGGTTCTTCAGGAAAATGCCCCACAAAATGAGGTTCATTCATGGTCACATTTTTACATCCGACCACCATATTATCAGTCACCTTGAAAATCTTATCCACCAATAAAAACGGAGGCCGGTGTGGCAATAAAGTCCGGATTTTATTGATATCCATTAAAGGCTCTGCATTAATGTCCACATCGAAAGGATAAGCATCATCTTTCTCTTCTGCCAGGATCTCTTTATACATCATCTTAGCCATGGAAGCATTCGCCTTATGACCGGGACGTTCAGCAATCACCCGTCCTTTTATAAAGCGGCCGCACAAAGCCAAATCACCCATAACATCAAGCAATTTATGACGGGCAGGCTCATTTTTGAAGTAGAGCTCCAGGTTATTTAACACCCCTTCTTTCACCTGTACATTTTCATAGCCAAATAATTTTGCCAAGCGGTCAATCCCTTCCTGATCCATTTTACGGTCTACGATAACAATGGCATTGCTTAAATCCCCGCCTTTAATCAAATTATGCGCCAGTAAAGTTTCTACTTCATCCAGAAAAACAAAAGTACGGCAAGGAGCTATTTCCTTACTGAAATTCGTTTCAGAAGCAGAATAAGACGCATACTGTAAACTCAAATAAGGCGAATCGTAAGCAACAACAGTATGAATACTATAATCCTCATCCGGCAACAAAGTAATACGAGTATTGGTTTCCTCATTATAAAACTCTATCTTCTTTTTTACTGTAAAGAAACGACGCTCAGCCTGCTGTTCTTCAATACCTACTTTTTCAATACCCTCAACATAAAACCGAGCACTCCCGTCCAAAATAGGAAATTCCTCTCCGCTCAATTCAATCAGGCAGTTGTCAATTCCGCAACCATATAGAGCAGCCATCGCATGTTCCAGCGTAAAAATCTTCACATCTTCTTTCTGCAAACAACTGGCCCGATCAGCAAATTCCACATACTTAGCCAATGCCGGGATTTCAGGTGCCCCCTCAAAATCGGTTCTGACAATCCGATAGCCTGTATTTTCGTCCGCCGGTTTAAAGACAGCTTCCACTTCTTTTCCGGTATGTAAACCTTTCCCTTTAACGGAAAATTCTCCTTTTAATGTTGTCTGTTTTACTGACATTATTGTTTTAACTTTAATGTTTGTATTTCTTTTTCCAGATCCCGAAGCTGTCCGTACAATTCCGGCAATTTCCGGAACAAGACATAACACTTCCGATACTTTGCCGCATCAAAGGCAGGAGCTCCCATAAACACAGAACCGGCAGCTACGTCATTTGTAACTCCGGTTTGGGCAGCCAGCATAGTGCGGTCTTCTATTTTCAAATGGCCAGCAACCCCCACCTGTCCGCCAAACATACAATGTGCCCCCACTTTAGTCGTTCCGGCAATACCACACTGAGCAGCCATTACCGTATTTTCCCCGACTACCACATTATGGGCAATCTGCACCAAATTATCCAACTTCACCCCTTTCTTTATCCGGGTTGAACCCATCGTAGCCCGGTCTATACAGGCATTCGCCCCCACTTCAACATAATCTTCCAGCACCACATTTCCAATCTGGGCCACTTTTTTATAATCCTCTCCCGCAGGAGCAAATCCAAAGCCGTCAGCACCGATAACCGTCCCTGCATGAACGGTACAATGGCTTCCGATAACACATCCGTAATATATTTTTACACCGGCATAGATCACCGTATCGTCTCCTATCACGACACCCTCCCCGATATAAGCCTGAGGATATATTTTTACCCGGTTACCGATTTTTGCCCCCTTCCCGATATAAGCAAAGGCCCCCACATAAACCGACTCCCCCAAGGCAACACCCTCTGCGATAAAAGAAGGCTGCTCTATTCCCTGAGGTTTGGGACGCATTATCTCTTCATACATACAGAGCAGCGAAGCAATAGCATCATAAGCAGACGGCACCCGAATCAAAGTGCAGGACACCTCCCTCGACGGACAGAAATCCTGATTCACCAACACGACAGAAGCCGCCGTACTATAAATGTAATGTTCATATTTGGGATTAGCCAAAAAAGCTAAGGTATTAGGTTTTCCTTCTTCTATTTTAGAAACATTGGAAATGAGCACTTCACCGTCACCTTCCACCACACCTTTTAGCAACGCTGCAATATCTTTTGCCTTAAATTCCATGATTTTAAAATTTTCGCAAATCTACAAATTTTATTTGTAACTCATAAAGATATTGCGGATATGTTTCAAAATTAACTATGTCACGGAAATTCTATTTTTTACATATCTATCTACTACACAGCAGAATACCACCGATCTGTTCATTATCGCCACTCCCAATCTTCGTTTTTCTATTTTTTCGGGTATTTCATAAAAATCAAAAGAAAATGGCACACAATCTTTTATAATTCAATAATTAATCCTATATTTGTCGCGATTTAGCAAACAGCTAAGAAGAGGGGACAGTGAAGTCCCCTCTTCTTTGTTACCGAAAAAAATCAAACCGATTTATGAAAAGCGAAACCATCAAAGACATTGCCCTGCCCATCCTGACATCCAAAGGATTATTCCTGGTGGACCTCAACCTCTCTAAAAACAATGTAATAGAGATTCTTATAGATTCACTTTCGGGGGTAAACATTCAAACCTGCATAGACATCAGCCGTGAAATAGAAAAACACCTGAACCGGGACGAAGAAGACTTTGAACTAACGGTTTGTAGTGCCGGAATCGGATATCCGTTTAAAGTGGAAGGACAATTCCAAAAGAATCTGAATAAACTTGTTGAAGTCAAAACGAACGATAACACGACACTCACGGGCACGTTGAAGGCTTATGATGATGAAAACATAACCATCGAACATGAAGAAAAGAAAACGATAGAAGGAAGCAAGAAAAAACAATTGATAAAAACCGAAAAACAAATTCCACGGAAAGAAATAAAAGAAATAAAAGACATTGTCGTCTTTTAAAGTCAGTCTAAATACAATAATCACATAATAAAAGTTCAACATCAAAATGGAAAACATCAATCTGATCGATTCATTCGCTGAATTCAAAGAATTTAAAAATATAGACAGGGCAACATTAATGAGAGTACTGGAAGACATTTTCAGAAATATGTTGTTAAAGAAATACGGAACAGACGAAAATTTCGACATCATCATCAATATAGATAAAGGTGACCTTGAGATTTGGAGAAACCGGACTGTCGTAGAAGACAACAAACTGGAAAATCCCAACACCGAAATCACCATCAGTGAAGCGAAAAAAATCGATGAAGACTACGAAATAGGAGAAGAAGTTACCGACGAAGTGAAATTTAAAGATTTCGGTCGCCGCTCTGTACTGGCTTTGCGCCAAAATCTGTCGGCCCGTATTCTCGAACTGGAAAAGGACAATATCTATACCAAATATAAAGATAAAGTCGGTCAAATCATCTTAGGAGAAGTTTACCAGGTCTGGAAAAAAGAAATGCTGGTGCTGGATGATGATGGGAATGAATTGATTTTACCGAAACAGGAACAGATCCCGACCGATTTCTTCAAAAAAGGAGATTCCATTAAAGCGGTTGTCATCCGGGTGGAAATGAGGAACGCTAATCCCTATATCATTCTTTCCCGTACTTCTCCGGTCTTTCTGGAAAGACTTTTTGAAAATGAAGTTCCTGAAATATTCGACGGATTAATCACCATCAAAAATGTTGTCCGCGTGCCCGGAGAAAGAGCGAAAGTTGCTGTCGAATCTTATGATGACCGCATAGACCCGGTAGGTGCCTGTGTCGGGATGAAAGGTTCGCGCATTCATGGGATAGTCCGGGAACTGAGAAATGAAAATATAGACGTCATTAACTATACGAATAATCTACAGTTATACATTACCCGGGCCTTAAATCCGGCTAAAATAAAAAACATAGAAATTGACGAAGCAAACAAAAAAGCCAATGTTTACCTGGATCCGGAAGAAGTCTCTCTGGCGATCGGTAAAGGCGGCCTCAATATCAAGCTGGCCAGTCAGCTTACCGGTTACGAAATTGACGTATACCGGGAATTAGACCAAACCCAGGAAGAAGATGTGAATTTGGACGAATTCTCTGATGAAATTGAAGGATGGGTCATTGACGAACTGAAACGTGTGGGTTGTGATACGGCAAAAAGCGTTTTAGAACTAAGTGAAGAAGAACTGGAAAGCCGTACAGATCTGGAGATAGAAACCATCAGGGAAGTACTCAACATTTTAAAAGCAGAATTTGAAGATTAACGAAGAAGTAATTTTTGATTTACGGTTTACGATAGCAGCGGAATGAACAGAGATGAAACTTTTGAATCGTAAATCTAAAATCTACAATTGAACAATATGGCAGTTAGATTAAGTAAAATAGCCCGAGAATTTAATGTAGGACTTTCTACTATTGTAGAATTCCTGCATAGCAAGGGGATTAAAATATCCTCAGACCCCAATGCCAAATTAACCGACGAAGATTATGCGTTAGTGGCTAAGGAATTTTCATCCGACAGTTTAGTGAAGAAAGAATCTTCTTTGGTTGATTTAAAAAATAGTCGAAAGAAAAAAGAGACCGTTACATTGGATGAAGCAGGCAACGTCTCTACGGAAACAGAAACACAAAAATCTGAAGATGATTTCATCTCGATAAAGGATGAAGTCAAATTGGAAAGTAAACTGAAAATAGTGGATCATATTGATTTAGACCACAAAACCTCTGTTACGGAGACCCCTGAAATAACGGGAAATACCGAACAGGCTTCAGAACCAGAAGAAATGCCGGAAGTTCAGACGCCTGCATCAGAAACGAAAGAGGAAATTCCTGAAGTAAAGGAAGAACCCCAAGAACCCGGTACGCCTTTTAAATTAGCCCAGCCGGCTTTAAAAGACGTAAAGGTTGTCGGAACCATTGATTTGGATGCCATCAATCAACGGACCCGACCTCCTAAAAAAAGCAAGCAGGAAAAAGAACGCGACCGGAAAGAACTCCGCAAAAGCAACAAGCCTGTTGCCACCTCGGAAAATACAATATCACAGGATATGTCCGAGATAGCAGGAGAGGAAGACTCAGATATCCGGAAAAAAAGAAAAAGAATCCACCGTCAGGATGAAAAAGTTCAGTTAGAACCACTGCCCTCTCCCAATAAAAATGCAAAAATTGAAGAAAACAAGAGAAAACTGAAGAAATTAAAGAAAAAGAAAAACGAAAAAACCGAAATTTCCGAAGAAGATATAGACAAACAAATTAAAGATACGTTTGCCCGTTTAGGAAGCAAGGGAAAATCCCAAACAGCAAAACACCGCCGGGACAAACGGGATGCTGCCCAACAAAAGCTACAAGCCGAAATAGAGCAGGAAGAAAAAGAAAAAAGCATTCTCAAACTCACTGAGTTTGTTACTGTGGCAGAGTTAGCGACCATGATGAACATCAGTGTTACAGAGGTCATCTCAGCATGTATGTCCCTGGGATTGTTCGTTTCCATCAACCAACGTCTGGACGCAGAGACCATCAATATCGTGGCTGATGAATTCGGATATTCCGTAGAATTCGTCAGTGTGGAAATACAGGAAGCCATCGAAGAGGAAGAAGATGATTCAGAAGAAAACATGCTGCCGCGTCCTCCCATCGTAACGGTGATGGGACATGTTGACCACGGTAAAACCTCTCTGTTGGACAGCATTCGCAAAACCAATGTAATTGCAGGAGAAGCGGGAGGAATCACCCAGCATATCGGTGCTTATAATGTGAAGTTAGCCGATGGCCGGGCCATCACTTTCCTGGATACTCCCGGACATGAAGCTTTTACAGCCATGCGGGCCCGTGGAGCTCAGGTAACAGACATTGCCATTATCATTGTAGCAGCGGATGACAGCGTCATGCCCCAAACCATTGAGGCCATCAACCACGCAAGTGCCGCCGGAGTTCCCATTGTATTTGCCATTAATAAAATCGACAAACCAGGTGCCAATCCGGATAAAATCCGCGAGGAACTGGCCAATATGAACTATCTGGTAGAAGAATGGGGCGGTAAATACCAATGCCAGGAAATAGCAGCCAAAAAAGGACTTCATATTGAAGAGCTTTTGGAAAAAGTCCTGCTGGAAGCCGAATTGCTGGATTTGAAAGCGAATCCGCACAAAAAAGCGACAGGATCTATCATAGAATCCTCTCTCGACAAAGGACGCGGTTATGTTGCCACCATACTGGTACAATCCGGAACCCTAAAAACCGGAGACATCGTATTGGCAGGCCAGTATTTCGGGCATATCAAAGCAATGTTTAACGAAAGAGGCGAAAAAATAGAAAAAGCAGGTCCATCAGAACCAACCTTGATTTTGGGACTCAACGGAGCTCCTCAGGCCGGAGATAAATTCAATGTCATGGCCGACGATAAGGAAGCCAGACAACTGGCCAACAAACGGGAACAATTACAGAGAGAACAAGGCCTGCGTACCCAGAAACACATTACCCTGGACGAAATCGGACGCCGTATTGCAATCGGTAACTTCCAGGAACTAAATATCATCGTGAAAGGTGACGTAGACGGTTCTATCGAAGCGTTGTCCGATTCTCTGATCAAAATGTCGACAGATGAAATCCAGGTAAACATCATTCATAAAGCCGTCGGACAGATTACGGAAGGCGATGTATTGCTGGCCGCAGCTTCCAACGCCATTATTGTCGGTTTCCAGGTACGTCCTTCTATGAGCGCCCGTAAATTAGCAGAAAAAGAACAGATCGACATCCGGCTTTACTCTGTCATCTACCAGGCAATAGAAGAATTAAAATCAGCCATGGAAGGAATGCTTTCTCCGGAAATCAAAGAAGAAATTATTGGTACAGTAGAAGTACTGGAAACATTCAGGATTTCCAAAGTAGGCACTATCGCAGGTTGTATCGTCCGGGACGGAAAAATCAACCGTACGGCAAAAGTACGTGTCATTCGGGACGGCATTGTCATCTATACCGGAGCTCTCGGTTCCTTAAAACGTTTTAAGGATGATGTAAAAGAAGTTGCCAAAGGATTCGAATGCGGTCTGAATATCGAAAATTACAACGACATCGCAGTAGGCGATATTGTTGAAGGTTATCAGGAAGTAGAAGTGAAAAAAACACTTTAATTATTCATTAAGTAACTTTTAACACCTGTTTGATATAAAGGTTAGCATTTTATTTCTTTACTTTGTCTAAATATAAAGTAATTACTAAAGAAATCAGAAATGAAAAAAAGATTTGCAATATTGATGTTAGCGGCAGTTTTCACCACCACTGTAACTGCCCAGATCTTAAAACCGGTGAAATGGCAATTTAACACCAAACAAATCAGTGAAGGCATTTACGATATTGAATGCAAAGCAACCATTGATGCCACCTGGCACCTTTATGACACGAAGTTGCCGGAAGGAGGTCCTCTTTCAACCAGTTTTAATCTCGATGAAGATGAAACTTCCGGAATCGAACTGGTTGGAAACTTCAAAGCAACCAGCACCCCAAAAACCGAGCATAGCCAGGCTTTTGACATGGAGCTGCGGTTTTTCACCAATTCAGTGACTTTCGTACAACGGGTAAAGGTAACCAAACCGGAAGCCAATCTCGTAGGTTTCATTGAATTTATGGCTTGTACAGGGGGACAATGTACCCCACCCACCGAAGCTGATTTTAAATTTGTTTTAAAAAAATAAATCAGACAAAACCACTGTAATAGAGACAAAGACTGAAATCCATTTTCTGTTTTTGTCTCTTTTTATTTATCACGTATGAAGCTACTCTTTTTCTTAGGATTTTGTTTCCTGTTTTATCCGACATACAGCCAGCCCTGGATTCATCCGGACCGGAATACTACCTCGGAAGACCTCACTCTTTTTTTTACAGGGGATGTCATGCAACATGCCCCTCAAATCAAAGGAGCCTGGGATACCTTACGAAAAGATTATAATTATCTGCCGTGTTTCCAATACATCAGTCCCTACTGGAAAAAAGCAGACTATGTTTTTGCCAACCTCGAAACAACCCTTTCTAACCGTAACTTCAGTGGCTATCCCCAGTTTTGCGCCCCCTGGCAATTGGCACGAGACCTGAAAGAAAGCGGCGTAAATATCCTGACCACCAACAACAATCATAGTTGTGACAAAGGAGCTCAAGGCATAAAACAAACACTCTACTATCTGGATTCTTTGAACCTCCCCCACACCGGTACTTTTACCGACAGTATCTCATGGGTCACCCAAACACCTTTATACATTCGGCATTATCCCTTTAAAATCGCTTTGCTTAGCTATACTTACGGAACCAATGGAATCCCTGTTACCCAAGGCCAGGTCGTATCCATGATTGATACTCTGACCATGCTCAGACACATCAACAAAGCCATAGTGGACTCAGCAACCAACATCATCGCCGTTGTACATTGGGGCATTGAATATCAAACCTCCCCCACTCAGGCACAAAAACGGCTGGCCCATTGGCTACATTCTCAGGGAGTTGACATCGTCATCGGCTCACACCCCCACGTCGTACAACCTCTGGAATATGTCATAAGCGGCCAAGACACCACCGGTATTACGGTTTACTCACTCGGTAATTTCGTATCTAACCAAAGTAAACGCCACACCAATGGCGGAATCAGCGTAGAATTAACCCTAAAAAGGATATATGGACGCACCCGTTATCAGATGCGGTATCTGAGCCATTATGTCTACCGCCCCCTTGATAACCATCTCCGAAGATATTATGTCATTCCTGAACCACTTGCCCCCCAAATATTGGATGAGCAGGACAAGGTTCTATACAAAGAGTTCTTCAACGATACCGATTCAATTATCGGAACAGCAGCCGGCAAATTATTTTAGGTAGTTAACAGGTATCTGTCTTTCCCGCAATCGAGTACGTAAATATTTTTATGCTCATCCTTCATATCAACAATAAAATGTGTAATTTCGTAAAACAAACCAATAAAATTGAATACTACCATGAAAATTGCAGTTATTGCCCATGACGGGAAAAAAGCAGAAATGGTTGCCTTTCTCAACAAGCACATGGACTTTCTGAAATCTGTAGGCACAGAAATCGTAGCAACAGGAACTACCGGCAAACATGCACAAGATGCAGGATTAGAAGTAGAGCGTTTATTATCCGGGCCATTAGGGGGAGATGCACAAATTGCCGCACTGGTCGCAGAACATAAAGTATCTATGGTTATTTTCTTTCGTGACCCTCTGGGAAAACATCCCCATGAACCGGACGTACAAATGCTGATGCGGGTTTGCGATGTACACAATGTTCCCATTGCTACCAACCCATCCACAGCAGAAATGATGATTCAAGGCTTTCTTGAAATCCACAAAAAATAATACCGCCTCCCCCTTTCGTTAAAAGCGAATGAAACAAATATGAATTTTTTATTAAAATAAACGAAAACCTTTGCGCTGCTCCATAAAAAAGTTATATTTGTTTATCAAATCCGGCAGATGAATTTAAAAAACTTTACAGCAATATTTTTTATTTCTTTCGCAAGCATCATCATGCTTGCTTTTGCTGTAATACCTCATCATCATCACGGAGATTATATCTGTTTTGAAGCAACACACTGTGAGTCCGGAGCTCCGATACCGGGACATACCCCCGAGAAAAATATTCCAGACACACACCACAGTTGCGGCAGAAATCTTTTCCAAACCCAGCCTATCCGGAATTCATCTTCATCCCATTCTTTGGATGAAGGAAAATATTTTATAGAAACTTTCTTTATCCTTTCGGATCTACTGAATTTTCTTTCATCAGAAGCCGAAAATAAACTCCTTTTTTCCGGCTTCTACCGGGAAAAATTCCATGCGACCTGTTTTATTTTTGATTTTTCCGGCAGAGCCCCTCCATATCGGGGTTAAGTGAATGACCCCCTATCATTTTCTGTCAGCAAACCATACAGTCCATAGCATGTACCGTCACTTGCACATGCCTGACTCATCGGATTTCTGAAATTAACATTACAAATATGCACCATGAAATCATTTATTATATTTATTATTTTGCCCGTTCTATTTTTATACGGCTGTAAAAACGCATCCACTCATGACCATTCAGATAAAATCACAGAAAATCATGAAGGTCACAACCACGAAAATGAAAATGCCGGACACGGGGATGAAATTATCTTTACAAAAAAACAGGCAGCACAAACCGATTTTAAAGTGGAAGAAATACAACCGGGTGTTTTCCACCAGGTCATAAAAACCAGTGGTCAAATACTTCCGGCACCGGGAGATGAATCTGCGCTCGTCGCGACCAATAATGGTATCATCTCCTTTGCCAACCATAAACTTACGGCAGGCAGTGCCGTCCATAAAGGGCAAATCTTATTTCACATTGCCTCCAAAAACATCAGCGAAGGAGATTACTATTCCCGGATTTCTGCCAACTATGAAAAAACAACCGCAGAATACGAACGGGCACAAAAACTGGTGGCAGACAAAATCATTTCTCAGAAAGAATTTGAAGAAATCCGGCTGAACTACCAGAATGCCAGAATTGCTTATGACGCCATTTCCGACAAACACTCCTCTCATGGAATAAGCCTAACCAGCCCCTTAACCGGATATATTAAAAACATTGCTATAAAAGACGGAGAGTATGTCACTGCAGGTCAGACTGTAGCTACTATCTCCCAAAATAAACGGTTGATTTTGCGGGCCGATGTATCCGAAAAACACTACGGTTCTCTGAATCGTATCCAAAGTGCAAACTTCCGGACTCCTTACGACAACCAAACGTACCGCTTGTCCGATTTAGCCGGCAAACTTTTGTCAGCCGGCAAAACTGCCGAGAACAACAGTTTCTATATTCCGGTGACCTTCGAATTTGACAATCGGGGAGAAATCATTCCCGGTGCTTTTGTCGAAATTTATCTTATTTCTTCTCCGATGGAAAATGTCATCCATATCCCCCTGAGTGCTTTAACCAATGAAATGGGATATTTTTATGTCTACAAACAATTGGATGAAGAAGGTTTTCAGAAACAAGAAGTAGAAATCGGGGTCAATGACGGAAAGGAAGTACAAATATTGAAAGGATTGAAACCCGGCGAGCGGGTAGTTACCCGTGGTGCCTACCAAGTGAAAATGGCTGCCTCATCCGGAACAATTCCGGGACATAACCACGAACACTAAATCAAGATTTCAGCAATATTACTTCAAAGCTACCCCATTAAAATCATCTGTTCGAAATTATAAGAATACATCATTATGCTAAATAAGATCATACAATATTCGCTACACAACCGCCTATTGGTCATGATAGCAGCCATCGCCCTGCTCATATGGGGAAGTATTACTGCCCATGAAATGGAGGTTGATGTTTTTCCGGACCTGAATGCTCCCACAGTAGTTGTCATGACAGAAGCCCAGGGAATGGCACCGGAAGAAGTGGAGCGCCTCGTTACTTTCCCCATAGAAACAGCCGTTAATGGGGCCACAGATGTCAGGCGGGTCCGTTCCTCCTCCACCACCGGTTTCTCGGTAGTATGGGTTGAATTTGAATGGGGAACAAACATCTATACAGCCCGGCAAATCGTATCTGAAAAACTGTCTACCCTCGGAGATGCGTTGCCCACGAATGCGGGACGCCCTACCTTAGGACCTCAGTCTTCCATTCTGGGAGAAATGATGATCATCGGACTGACAGCCGAAACAACCTCTTTACAGGACCTCAGGACCATTGCAGACTGGACCATACGCCCCCGCCTCCTGTCTACCGGAGGTGTCGCTCAGGTTGCCGTTATCGGTGGGGATATTAAAGAATATCAGATTCTTCTTGACCCTATCCGGATGAAACACTACAACATTAGTCTGGACGAAATTCTTCCGGTAGTAGAAAATATGAACCAAAATGCCACAGGGGGTATCCTTTATGAATATGGAAACGAATATATCGTTCAAGGCACTCTGGCAACACCCCATCCGGAAGAATTGGGAAAAGCAGTGATAAAAACCACGAATGATCTGCCTGTCACCATAGCTGATATTGCCGAAGTCCGTATAGGCGCCAAAACTCCGAAATTAGGTCTGGCCTCGGAAAAAGGTCAGCCGGCAGTCCTCATCACCGTAACCAAACAACCCGGCACCAATACGCTGGAATTAACGGACAAATTAGACGCTTCACTCGCCGAATTGCAAAAAACTCTGCCTCAGGATGTCACTGTCTCCACTGATATATTCAGGCAGTCCCGTTTCATCACAAGTTCCATCAATAACATACAAAAAGCTTTATTTGAAGGAGCTGTTTTTGTCGTTATTGTATTGTTCTTCTTCCTCATGAATTTCCGGACCACCTTGATTTCATTAGTCGCTTTACCTTTATCCATGTTGATGGCCATTCTCGTTCTGCATGCTTTCGGACTGACCATTAACACCATGAGTCTCGGAGGTTTAGCCATTGCTATCGGGTCATTGGTGGACGATGCCATTGTGGATGTGGAGAATGTATATAAACGGCTACGGGAGAATCACTTAAAGCCCAAAACAGAACAAGAAGCTACTTTAAAAATCGTCTTCGAAGGTTCAAAAGAAGTCCGCACCCCCATCCTGAACTCTACCTTGATTATCGTCGCATGCTTTCTGCCGTTATTTTTCCTTTCAGGTATGGAAGGACGCATGCTGATTCCTTTAGGTATTGCCTTTATTGTCGCGCTATTCGCTTCTACCATCATAGCCTTGACACTCACTCCCGTGCTTTGCAGCTATTTACTGGCAACCCCCAAAGCATTACAAAAAAGCGAAAAAGAGCCCTATGTCTCCAGAAGCTTAAAAAGGATATACCAAAAGTCCCTCCAATGGGCCCTCCACCACAAAAAAATAATCCTGGGAACTGCCGGCGGACTACTCATCATAACCTTAATCCTGCTTTTTCAATTAGGCAGAAGCTTCCTGCCTCCTTTCAACGAAGGTTCGCTTACCATCAATGTAAGTACAATGCCCGGAATTTCCCTGGAAGAATCGGATAAAATGGGATTGCTGGCCGAAAAAGTTTTGATGAACATTCCGGAAATTCAAACTGTGGCCAGAAAAACAGGACGTGCCGAACTGGATGAACATGCTCTGGGGGTGAACACTTCCGAAATCGAAGCTCCTTTTGTGTTGCAGGAACGAAGCCGGGACGAATTTCTGACCGATGTTCGCAAACAATTAGGACAATTAAAAGGAGCCAACATTGAAATCGGCCAGCCCATCTCCCACCGGATTGATGCCATGCTCTCCGGTACAAAGGCAAACATAGCTATAAAACTGTTCGGAGCAGATTTAAACAAACTTTTCAACCTCGGAAATGAAATCAAAAATACGATACAGAATATCGACGGAATCGCAGACTTAACCTTAGAGCAACAAATTGAACGTCCCCAGCTACAAATCATTCCCAAACGGGATATATTGGCTAAATACGGCATAACCCTCCCCCAGTTCTCGGAATTCATCCAGGTAGCTTTAGCAGGGAAAGTTATCTCACAAGTTAACGAAGGAGGAAAGGTTTTCGACCTGACCGTGAAAGTAGAGGACAGTCAAAGAGCTACGATGGAACATGTCGGAGAATTAACCCTGGATGCTAACGGACGTAAAATCCCCCTCCATTACATAGCAGAAATTCTTCCTCTGAGCGGTCCCAATACCATCAGCCGGGAAAATGTACAACGCAAAATAGTGGTATCAGCCAATGTTGCCGGCCGCGACCTGAAAGGAGTTGTAAATGACATACAAGCCACTATCGCCGACCGGATCTCCCTGCCGGAAGGATATCACATCGAATATGGCGGACAATTTGAAAGCGAAGCTGCCGCTTCCCGCACTCTTTTTCTGACGTCCCTGATTTCCATCCTGCTGATATTCCTCATCCTTTACCATGAATTCAGAAGCCTTTCGCTTTCCGGTATTATCATGCTGAATCTTCCTCTCGCCATTATCGGAGGAGTCATCAGCATTTGGTTCACCTCGGGAGTCATCAGCATACCTTCTATCATCGGCTTCATCTCTTTATTCGGTATCGCAACCCGCAACGGTATACTTTTAGTTGCACACTACAACACCCTCCGCAAACAAGGATTCAATCTCCGGGAAAGTATCATCCAGGGTTCACAGGACCGACTGAATCCGATTCTGATGACGGCTCTCACCTCCGCACTGGCCCTCATACCCTTAGCCATAGGAGGAGACTTGCCCGGCAATGAAATCCAGAGCCCTATGGCCCAGGTTATTCTGGGAGGATTACTAAGTTCCACCCTCCTGAACGGTTTTGTAGTACCCGTTGTGTATTACCTTTTAAACCAAAATTCAAAACAAACAAATACATTAGTCCATTAAAATATTATGAAAAGAAATCTCTATATCCTTATTTTATGCTTCAGCCTTCCTGCCGGTTTATTTGCCCAAAGCACCGTAAGCGAAGTATTGAACAGCATCGAGCTTCATAACAAAACTATCCAGGCCGGACAAAAATTAAAACAAGCCCGACAATTAGAAAACCGAACCAATAACAACCTGGCTAATCCGACGGTAGAACTAAACCAGCTTTGGGCAAAAAACGGAGGAGGAAAAAACGCAAATGAACTGGCAGTTGTCCAATCCTTCGACTTTCCTTCCGCTTATATCCACAGAAACAAATTGATCAAGTCCCAAAACACTGTATCAGATTTGCAATATGCCTCAACCCGTCAGGAAATATTGTTGGCAGCCCAACAGACCTGTCTGGAAATCATTTATCTGCAGCAACAAAAACGACTATTGGAACGTCGTTTGAAAAACACCGCATTGTTGACTCAACTGTACCAAAAACGTCTGGAATCAGGAGATGCCAACCAATTGGAATATAACAAAATCCTGTTAGAAAAAATCAATGCAGAAAATGCCAGCCGGCTCAATGCTGCCAATCTGCAAGCTCAGTCGGATATTTTACAGCAATTAAACGGAGGTGTAGTCATTTCATTTTCAGACTCCATATTCCCCATTCTACCACCACTTCCGGAATTTTCCCAACTGGAAGCCGCCTACCTTGCTGCAGACCCGAAACTAAACAGCCTGGCCGAAGAATCCCGGACCGCAGAACAAGAAATAAAAGTGAACCGCGCACTCAGTCTGCCAAAGTTTGACATAGGCTATCGGCGCAACGGAGGCAGTGAAGAGAAAATGAACGGTTTTAAAATCGGCATGTCCATTCCTTTATGGGAAAGCAAAAACACCGTTAAGCAAGCCAAAGCCCAGGCCGAATATGCCAATGCCTATATGGAAGACAATACATTGAATTTAAAAATCACACTCCAGCAACTCTACGGGCAGGCTCAGGCATTGGAAATATCCCGAAAAGCCTATCAGACAGCCCTATCCTCACAACAAAACGAACTCCTGTTAAACAAAGCATTGAAAGCCGGACAAATTTCTATGCTGGATTATTTTGTAGAAATCAATATGCTCTATGAAAGCATACAAAACTACTTAGATATAGAAAAAGAATACCAAACCATCTTGGCTCAATTGTTTCAATACACCCTATAAACAATGACCTCTATGGTAATCTGCTTGAGAAGGTTGATTCCGGAAACACCTATGGAATCACCTTCTCAAGCAGTTCTTTCATCTGATGAATAACCGGGGCCTTTTCCGCCAACCGCCATTCACTGTTATGTCCTCCAGCAAATAAGATGCAATCAAATCCCAAAGCACGGGCAACCTCCGCATCATGAACCGTATCGCCCACCATCAAGGTTTCAGCAGAACAAACCGGACACTTTTCCAGCATTCGCAGTCCCCGTTCTATTTTTCCTTCCGCATAAATATTATCGGACCCGCAAACCCGATCAAACCGGACAGCAATATCAAAATCATGGACCATCTGCTCCAACAAATCTTCCCGTAAAGCGGACAAAACATACTGCTTTATCTGTGCACCCTGAATTGTTTCCAACACCTCGCAAACCTGCTCATTCAACTCTAATTTTTCTGCATACCGGTTATAAGTCTCTACAAAATCGACCGACACATCATGCAAAGATTCCTGTTTCAGGTCAAATCCCACTTCCCTATAAAAGTCTGCGACAGGAAATCCGAACTTATCTTTATATTGCCGGCAGGTCAACAAAGGCAATTTCCTTCGCTCCAACATATCGTTCAAAGTTGTCACTCCTACTTCCAAATCATTGAGCAAGGTACCATTCCAATCCCAAACTATATTCTTATATTTCATGTCTGAATTCCAATTGTTCTATTTCTCTGAGTTATAAAATGCCTCAACACCAGGCCAGTCCAATTTTTTCCGGGCTATCTCTTCCGGATAAACCATATACACCACATCCGCTTCCGCAGCCAGCTCATTCTTCTCATTAAATAATTCCACCCGCGCCGTCACCAAACGTTTATGCACCTCCGTTACTTTTGCCCTGAGCCAAATCCCACCCCCATCCGTCCTCACAGGCCTCCGGTATGTGATTTTCATTTCCGTTGTCACTCCGGCCGTCCTTTCATGAGAAAAAATAGCCCAACTGGCAATCTCATCCATCAAGGTTGCCTGGATTCCGCCGTGCAAGATATGAAAAAATCCCTGATAATTTCCGGTAGGCTGCCAATGACAGGTCACATATTCCCCCTCATCGACGAACTCACATTTCAATCCGTAAGGATTGGAAGGAGAACAACCGAAACAGTTGTATCCTTCCAAATCCGCATAAGCATTATACATTTTACGTTTTTCCATACCAACTCCTTTATCAGCCGATAAAAATAACGCATTTTTTCAAGAATCCTCCTCCCGGTTCAATTTTTCAAATTCGCAGTGAATAACTTCCCAGGAAATACCCAATAATTTCATCTGGCGGAAAAACTCCGGCAACACTTGTCCGATGAACTCCGTACGTTTCCTTTCCGTAATCCGGACGGAAGCATCCTCACTGACAAAAAAACCGAGCCCACGTTTATTATAGATAATGTGCTGATTTTGCAAACATTCATATGCACGCATTACGGTATTGGGATTCACCTCCAGCAAAATGCCCAATTCCCGGACAGAAGGAATCCGTTCGTCAGACTTCCATTTTTCTTTGACAATATTGTCGCACATCCAATCGACAATTTGCAGATAAATCGCTTGTGTATCCTTAAATTCCATCTTGTTCAGTTAATGTTCGTTCTATTCTAACATTGGGAGCATTTATCGTATCCACCCGGATATGGCGGGTAACATGCAATTTTAAATTACGTATATCCGGATATGACCCGTCATGTTTACTCCGCCCTCCGGAAAACACCAGGGTATCTCCCGATATTTTAAAACAGGCCGCATACCTGACATCGAAACTTCCCGAAAATTCCAGGCCGTTTTCCAATTGATTCTGAACGGCCCCATCCACTACAATCGCAGCATCCGTATCTTGGAAAACAACTGTTTTAACCGGAGTCCGGTAAATTTCCTCAAAATACTGTATTCCTTTTCTCCTTTCCTGTCGCCTGGTCTGATCGTACCCCCATGCAATAACAAAAAATACCACGACTAAACAAACGTATAAAGCCAACAAACAAAAATCATATTTTTTCATAATCGTCTTTTTCCGGTTAAACTTGTTTATTTTTTAATTTCTTCCAAATAATTCCCACATAGGTCAAAGGCACAATATACAAAAGCAACAGCCATGAAGCTGAAAGAGGAACAGGTTCTCCGGTATTATAGAAATACAACCCGTAAAGCATGGCCTCCTCCCTCGGAGTTATCCAAAATACTGTTCCAACCCGATACACCAACCAACCTAAAAACAGAAAAAACAGGCCGTGTACAAGTATGGTCAGCAAAGCAGAACGTTTTCGGAAAGTAATGGAGCCCCACATAAATACAAACACAAAATAGAGCCAATACATAATCAGCAAATTCCATACGACAAAAGGAGTAAAATAAACCGTTCTCTCTTTTCTCACTCCCGTCCCATCCTCAACCTCCCGGGTATAAGCCGATGATTCCGAAAACCTGTCCACCACAGAAAAAACATTTCCCACTTTCGGATGTACAATCTCCGCACCCGGTGTCAGTACAGGATAGGAAAAACCGGACCATGACTCCGCGACAGCAATTTTATCGGCTTCTTTAAAACCGGTATACTTATAAGAACAAGCCACATGGGCCACACTGTAAAATACGGCTACATGAAGCAAGAAAACCACAACAGTGGAATTCAATATGGCCAGCAACAACTTTTCAAATGAAGAAGCGGGCAACAGCAATGCCCCGAATGATTTTTTCCCGGACATAAAATCCGCAAACGAATAACTCGCCGCAAACAGTAGAAAAAATCCCAATAATCCCCAAAATATTTTAGCGAACATGCCATAATAACGGTCCAAATAATTCGACTCGGTATACAAGCTCGTATACTCCATTCTGAACGGATTAAACTTACATACTACCATAAAAGTAACCACCACCATCACTCCGAGAAAAATCAATATGGTTTTCATATTTTCCCGGTAATATTTCCATGCCAAAGCCTTAAAGCGGCATATATCAAAAATTTCTTTCATCATTACACAATTAATCATTTACCTTGTCATTACCAAAAATCGCCCGTACCTTTTCGGGATGTTGCAAAACCGCATTGAAAAAAAGTTCCATATCCAATTTACTATCCTCGCCATTTTCATTAACCACTACTCCCCAGCGACCTTTCACGGATTCTTCTGCAAACAAAGCCGATTCATCCTCCTCCAGATTCTTAAAAACCAATTTTTCCGTAATCCGGTCAGTCGTCACATTGACCAATATCCTGCTTTCTTCCACCACCACCAAGGCATCAATGAGATTATCCAAATCCCGCACCTGATGTGTAGATATGATAATACATCTGTCTTTCGTTGCGACAGAAGCTATTAAACGGCGGAAATGGCTTTTCGAAGGAATGTCCAAACCGTTGGTCGGTTCATCCATGACCAACAAACGGGTATTGCAAGCTAAGCCCAAACATATCAAGGCTTTTTTACGCTGTCCGTATGACATCCGGCTCATTCTCTCGTCCAACGACACCTCAAACTCTTCCATATACTCCTCCAACATTTGTCTGTCAAAACGCGGATAAAACGGCCGAAGCAGTTCTGCATACGCGGACACTTTCAAATCAGGCAAATAGATTTCCTCAGGTATAAAAAACAATTCGGATAAAAACGCAGGTTTTCGCGCAGAAGGCAAATAACCCATAACGTTAATCTCTCCACGCTCAGGAAACAACAAACCACACATCAATTTTAGCAAAGTACTCTTTCCTGCTCCGTTTTTTCCCAACAAACCATATACATGGCCCTCAGACAAAGTCAGATTCAAACCAGAAAATACATTCTTTTTCCGGTAACTGAAATCCAGTTGATTCATTCGTATCATCATCACTTTTTTAAATTATTGATTTAGCGCATTACTATATTAATACACCACAAATGTATGATTAATTTTTTAACAAACAAAAAAAAATAGGCCGAATATGAAAAAACCTCATCCGGACACTTTGTCCATGATGAGGTCTATTTCAGGAAATCAATTACTTTTATTCTACATTCCGGGCAATCTCTTCCGCACACGCTTTCATTTCCTCCGCCGGAAATTGCTTTTTGGGATTACAGAAATTCAAATCATCCCCACTGTTTAAAGGCACCAAATGGATATGTGCATGAGGCACATCCAATCCCAACACAGCCACACCGACTCTTTGACAAGGAATTGTTTTGCCGATAGCCTTAGCTACTTTTTTAGCAAAAACCATCAACCCGGACAATTCCTCATCCGGAAGTTCAAACAGATAATCTGTTTCTTTTTTGGGAATAACTAAGGTATGCCCTTTCTGCAAAGGATTGATATCCAAAAAAGCATAATAATTCTCATCTTCGGCCACCTTATAGGAAGGAATTTCGCCTTTGACGATTTTAGAAAAAATTGAAGCCATAACGCAATCCGTTTATTCGTGACTTACAGACTAATGTCCATAATTTCAAATTCCATTTCTCCGGCCGGCACCTTCACCATGACTTTATCCCCCAGTTTCTTTCCGACCAACGCCTGAGCAATAGGGGTATGGATAGATAATTTTCCTTCCTTAAAGTTTGCTTCCGTTTCCGACACCAAGGTATAGGTCATCGTGGCGCCTGTCTTTGTATTCTTAATGGTCACTTTATTCAGCATCTGCACCTTTGAGGTATCTATCTGCGATTCGTCGATCACCCGGCAACTGGCTATTGTATCTTTCAACTGAGCAATTTTAGCCTCTAACAAGCCTTGAGCATCTTTAGCAGCATCATACTCAGCATTCTCAGAAATATCTCCCTTCTCAATGGCTTCTCCGATTGCTTTGGAAATTTTCGGACGTTCCACATTCTGCAATCGCTCTAATTCATCCTGCAATTTTTTCAATCCTTCTTTTGTTACATAAGACACTTTGTTGCTCATAACCGTTATATTTAAGCGTTTATTTTATACAAAAAAATAAATGACACTTATCCTCCAATAAGTGCCTTTATTAAAAAGAATCCCAAATTAATTATTCGGAATCCTCACCTCCGAAGGCAAAGGTAAGACCTTTTTCCGAAAAAAAAAAGTTTTCGGAGAAAATTAAACAAACGTTTTCAATTTATAAAGTTTCTCCGGACAAAACCAACTTTCCTTTCTCATCCCGCCCGGACAAAACATCTATTTTTTATATCATTTCTTGCATATCACTAAAATACTTTCTATATTTGCAGCCTGTTTGAAACATGCACAGTCTCTTACATGAAAGTCTCCATCGTAATACTGTGTCTGATAAATAAATCTTAATAAAGAATAGAATGGATTTAATTAAAATTGCAGAGCAGGCATTTGCTGCTGAGAACCCTGTAGAGCATCCTTCATTCAATACTGGTGACACAGTAAGTGTACACTACAAAATTATTGAAGGAAACAAAGAACGTATTCAGGTATTCCGTGGTGTTGTTATCCAGATTAAAGGAACCGGAACCACCAAAACCTTTACCGTCCGGAAAATGTCCGGAAACATCGGTGTTGAAAGAATTTTCCCCATCGAATCTCCGTTTATCAAAGAAATTGAAATAAACAAAGTGGGTAAAGTAAGACGTTCCAGAATTTACTATTTCCGTAAACTTACCGGAAAGAAAGCAAAAATCAAGGAAAAAAGATCTTAAAATTAGATTTTTGACTAAAAATAAAAAAGCTCTGCAATTGCAGGGCTTTTTTATTTTTATAATTTTGTAAAGAATAGAAAACTTTTGGGAAACAAATAACCTTAAAAAAACAAATACGTTGCATTATGGAAAATACAGAAATCATCCGGCAATCCAGAGCCAAAGCGGAAACCTGGTTAAACGACAGCTACGATAAAACGACCAAAGAAGCAGTCAGAAAAATGCTCGACTCCGAAGATCAGACAGAATTGATCGATTCTTTTTATAAAGATCTGGAATTCGGCACCGGAGGATTAAGAGGCATTATGGGACCGGGCAGCAATCGCATGAACAGATATACAGTAGGGGCCGCCACCCAAGGCTTTGCCAATTACATCAACAAAATGTTTCCGAATGAAGAAAAATCAGTATGCATCGGACATGATTGCCGCCATCATTCCCGGGACTATGCGGAAACGACAGCAGCCATCTTCTCTGCCAACGGAATTACAGCTTATCTTTTCGAATCCCTGCGTCCAACTCCGGAAATGTCATTTGCCATCAGGGAATTAGGTTGTAAAGGGGGCGTCATCATCACGGCTTCCCATAACCCCAAAGAATACAACGGTTATAAAGCCTATTGGAACGACGGTTCACAACTGGTGCCTCCCCATGATAAAAACGTGATTGAAGAAGTTAAAAAAGTAAAAGTTTCTGAAATTAAATTTCAGGCAGTACCGGAAAAAATCAAAATTCTGGGTGAAGATTTCGATAAAAAATTTTTAGAAGCAGTAAAAACGCTGAGTCTTTCTCCGGAAGCTATCCGGCATCAGCATGACCTCAAGATTGTTTTCACTCCTTTACACGGCACCACATACAAATTAGTCCCCGCCTCTTTGCGGAATTGGGGATTTACCAATATCACCACTATTCCCGAACAGATGATTACCGACGGAGATTTCCCGACCGTAGCCTCTGCTAATCCCGAAGAACCGGCAGCTTTCAAATTAGCGCTGGATAAAGCCCGGGAAATAGACGCAGACCTGGCCATGGCTTGCGACCCTGACGGCGACCGGATAGGTATTGCCGTAAAAGACGATAAAGGAGAATGGATATTACTCAATGGCAATCAAACGAACATCATTTTCACATGGTACATTATCCGCCGCCGCAAAGAATCAGGATTGCTCAAAGGCAATGAATATACCATAAAAACCATTGTCACGTCCGAATTAATCAAAGAAATTGCAGAAAAGAACGGTATACCCTGTTACGATGTATACACCGGTTTTAAATGGATTGCCGATATGATTCGCCAGAAAGGAGCAGAAGGCTATATTGGTGCCGGCGAAGAATCTTTCGGCTTTATGCCAGGCTCTTTCACCCGGGACAAAGATGCAGTTTCCTCCACTTCTTTGATGGCTGAAATTGCCGCCTGGGCCAAAGACCAAGGCAAATCCCTGTTCGATATCCTGAAGGAAATCTATGCAACCTACGGCTTCTCACAGGAAAAAATGATATACATCGTCCGAAAAGGTTTGTCGGGAGCACAAGAAATTCAGGAGATGATGAATGCCCTACGGCACAATACTCCCAAAACGATTAATCACAGTCCCGTTACCGTCAAAAAAGACTATGCCGACTTAATCGAGTCAGACCTGCTTACGGGGCATACCCAAAAAATGGATTTCCCGACCACCAGCGATGTACTCCAATTCTTCCTGGCCGACGGATGCAAGATTTCTGTACGTCCTTCCGGTACAGAGCCGAAAATAAAATTTTACTTTGAAGCCCGGGCCGACATGAAAAGTGCAGAAGATTTTCATAAAGCCCAGCAAGAAGCTTCCGCTAAAATCGAAGCCATGATGGCAGACCTGAAAATCGGATAACAGAACTGCAACTGATGTGCTGATGTCTATTCATCAGTACATCAGTCTGTTTTTTCCTGCGTGCTAAAGAAGGTTTCTTTAAAATTAATGAAATACACCCGTTCCCGCGCACGGGTAATGGCTGTATATAACCAACGCCAATATTCATCATCCCACATATCTTCCCCCACATACCCCTGGTCTATGAATACGGCATCCCACTGCCCCCCCTGGGCTTTATGACAGGTAACAGCATAAGCAAATTTAATCTGCAAAGCATTATAATATTCATTCTCCCGCACTTTCTCAAATCTCTTTCGCTTTGAGGTCACATCATAATAATCGGCTTCAATGGCCCTGTACAACTCTTTGCTTTGCTCGTAAGACAATGCCGGAAAATCTGAGGTTAACGTGTCCAGCATCACCCAGGCTTCCATCTCTTCTTCACACCCGTCAATCCTGAGAGTAGCTTTCAAAAAACGACACCCGTACAGTTCCGTCCGTCTCCCGGCACGAACCACCGTAGCCATATCCCCATTGGCAATAAAATCAATTTTTTCATAACCGGTTCCCCAGAAATAATTATTGCGGACAATCATGATCCGGTCACCACTGCAAAAATCTTCCTCCCGATATAAAATGCTCCTCCGGATTCCTTCATTAAACCGATTGGCCCTTTTATTGGAACGGCATATCACAATCGTTTCTTCCTCTCCATACTTACCGTAACAAGTCTCCATTTCTTCCAGCAATTCCGCTCCGGTAATCCGGAAAACATCCGGGAACCCTATTGTTTTCAGGTTTAGCTGCTCTTCCCCTGTACCGATAACCTTCCTCACCTCAGTTGCATTGTATAAAATACCGGAAGTCTCCGCCTGCCTCATCACATCCGTCAAATCCACCTGCGTTACTTTCAGGCAATAAGCAGCCTCCAATTCCTCCAACTCCAAAGCCGGACTGATATTCAAACCGACAGGCGGTAACTGAGCCACATCCCCAACCAATACCAATCGGTTACTTTTCCCGTTATACACAAATTCAACCAAATCATCCAACAGACAGCCGCTCCCGAAATGCCCCTCCATATCTGCATTAGAAATCATAGAAGCCTCATCTATAAAAAACAGCGTATTCGTCCCTCCGTTAAAACCCAGGTTAAAAAAACCTTCTCCGTCATCGGCCTTTTTCTGCCGGTAAATTTTTTTATGAATGGTAAAAGCCGGCTGCCCGGCATACCCCGAGAACACTTTCGCCGCCCGGCCGGTAGGAGCCAGTAACACCACCTTATATCCGAGTGCCACTAAAGCATTTACCATAGCAGAAACCAGGGAAGTCTTTCCGGTGCCGGCATATCCGCGCAACAAAAACAAACCATCCTCCTGACGGGCAAAGAAAAAATGGCTGAAACGCTCCACAGCTAATTTCTGAGTAGGTGAAAAATCAAAACCAAACTTTTTTAATACAATATCTTCAAAATGTTTTTGAATCATCGCGAAAATTAATGGCGGATTGTATTTTTAATCTAAATTTTTTCCTAAATTTGCAAGCATTATTAGGGTTTTCTGGCGTGTTGATAACGTTTGAATTCTTCTGTAAAGATACAAATTTACCTCCATACCCGAGAAGCCCGGATTCAAAAACGTATTAATATCATACAAAATAACATTCAATATGAAAAAACTTATCATCCAGATTATCCTTGCCGGGGTTATCATATTTCTCGGTTATAAATGCTATAACAGCATTATGATTCCCCAGAGATTTACCGAAATCAAAAAACAAAGATACGAACGGATCGTGCAGCGCTTAATCGATATCCGTACGGCCCAGGATGCCTACAAAGGAGTATACGGCGTATATACCGGCAGTTTTGATACATTGATTAACTTCATTAAATATGACTCCGTAAAAAACGTACGCTCTATCGGTTCTTTGAGTGACGATGACCTGGAAAAAGGAGTAACGGAAGCCCAAGCCATTAAAGAAGGTAAAATCATTCGGGACACCATTAAAGTAAATGCGCTGGAAGCCGTATTTAGCAAAGATTATCCGATTGATGAACTGCGTTACGTACCTTTTACCAAACGTAAACATCAATTCAAAATGGGGGCTTCTTCTGTTTTCACAGACTCCGGTGTAGAAGTACCTATCTTTGAAGCCCGCGTCTCCAACATGGTAATTTTCGAAGACATCCGGGATGAATACAATGACCAATTATTGGAAGAAAACGGAGAAAGAAAACGTCTGAACAAATATCCGGGTCTGAAAGTCGGCGATCTGAAAGAAGCAAACAATAACGTAGGAAACTGGGAATAATACACATACATGCAAAACGTATATTATATTGACAATAATTTTATAAAAGAAAATTCTTCGCAATATATTCTGTCCATCCGTTATTCAACGGATGGATTTTCATTTTGCATTCACGACCACAACAACAAACTTTTAGTATTTTATTTCCAGCCTTTCAACCTGGATACGGCCGATGCAGTCATTGCCAAAACCAAAAAAATCATAGTGGACAATGAGCTGTTGAACCTGAAATATAAAAAAGTATATATCCTGCCCTGCAATAAAGAAAAGGTCCTGGTTCCAGCCCACGTTTTCAATAAAACCCATCTGGCGGACCTGTATCGCATCTGTCTGTCACCCCAGAAAAACGATACCTTGCTTTACCGGAAAATCAAAATCATGGAAAGTTATATCGTGGAAAACCTCCCGCGTAGCTTTGTCACTTTCCTGACTTCCCGGTTCCAGTCTTTATGCATCGTCAACAGTGCCTATCCTTTTATTGTTCATTCCTTATCCAATATCTTGTTTAATACTAACCATCTGTTCATAGACATACAGGACCAATACATCGATGTGTTGCTGACTCGCAGCAATGACATTTTATTATTCAATTCATTCACTTACGGTTCAGTCACCGATATTATCTATTACGCCCTAAATTGCCTGCAACAATGTCATGTCAATAAAGAAAACCTTCAGACCACTCTATCAGGCAATCTGGTCAATGACCCTCAACTGGGCGAGACTTTAGGGAAGTTCATTCCGAATATTTCCATTCTGAACTATCCCCCATTATCCCAATTGCTCAAAAACGAAGAACTGAATAATTCCAGTTTTATTCATTTATTACACGTCCACCAATGCGAATAATCAGCGGTACTCACAGAGGCCGGCAGATTTTTCCCGATAAAAATTTCAGTGCTCGGCCCACGACAGATTTTGCCAAAGAAAATTTGTTCAACGTTCTGAACAACTATGCAGACATTGCAGGAAGCCGGATATTGGACCTTTTCTCCGGAACCGGTAGTATCAGCTATGAATTTGCCTCCAGAGGAGCACGGGAAGTCATTTCCATCGAACAAAATTACAAGCACTATGCTTTTATCAAACGCACAGCAACAGAGTTAGGCTTTTCAGCCATGAAAGTATACAAAAACGATGCATTTGCTGCCTGCAAAAAATTAAAAGGCCAACCTTTTGATATCATCTTTGCCGACCCTCCTTACTGTTTAGAAAACCTGTCCGAAATTCCCGCAGCTATTTTCACCAATGGGTTATTGGCTCCTAACGGCATTGCCATCATCGAACATCCGGCCCAAATAGACTTCTCTGCCCACCCTCATTTCTCAGAACATCGCCAATACGGAAGTGTCAACTTCTCCCTCTTCCGCTATTCCGACGAAAGTCCCTCAACATAATTCTACAAAGTATTTATATACACCATTATCCCCAATCCATGATTCTTTTTCTTCCGCTACGCTCAAAATGATTTTCAAAACCGGTCCCCGGGAGCAGTAAAGGAACAGGTTACATATAAAATACCTGATTTTTATCAGAACAATACAACAAAAAAATCCTTCTGAGAATATTAAATTTTCAGAAGGATTTTAATTTACCAATGAACCGGACTACTCCTGGTCGTCAGAAACATATAAGGGGTCACAGGTACACATCAGATTACGGTCACCGTAGCCATCGTCTACCCGGCCCACCTGCGGCCAGAATTTATTTTCAGCCACCCACGCCAGCGGATAAGCTGCTTTACTTCTGGGGTATGCGTGTGTCCACTCATCGGCAGTCAACACCTGATGCGTATGGGGAGCATTTTTCAATACGTTATCTTCTTTATCAGCCTTGCCGTCTGCCACTTCCACCATCTCCTCCCGAATTGTTTTCAAAGCTTCGATAAAACGGTCCAGTTCTTCTTTCGGTTCACTTTCCGTCGGTTCCACCATCAAGGTTCCATGTACCGGGAAAGAAAGAGTCGGCGCATGGAAACCGAAGTCCATCAGACGTTTGGCTATATCCAATTCGGTAATACCATATTCTTTGCTGAAAGCACTGCAATCCCAAATCATTTCGTGCCCGACACGTCCCTGCTTTCCTTTAAATAAAATCTTAAAGCCCAATTTTTCAAAAGAAGATGCCAGGTAATTTGCATTCAAGATGGCCATCTCAGTTACCTTTTTCAATCCTTCTCCGCCCAACATCAGCAAATAACCGTAAGTAATTGGCAGCAAACTGACGGAACCGTAAGGAGCCGCAGCAACTGCATGAATACCCTGTTCTCCACCTGTTTTCACCACCGGATGAGTGGGCAGGAATTCCACCAAATGCTTAGCCACGCAAATCGGTCCTACACCAGGACCTCCGCCTCCGTGAGGCATGGCAAAAGTTTTGTGTAAATTCAAATGACAGGCATCTGCTCCGATTTCTCCCGGACTGGTCAAACCACACTGTCCGTTCATATTGGCACCATCCATATAGAGCAAGCCTCCGTTATCGTGTACAATCTTCACTAATTCACGTATGGATTCCTCAAAGATTCCATGAGTGGAAGGATAAGTAATCATAGCCCCGAAAAGATTCTCCCGGTTGGCTTCTGCCTTCGCCCGAAAATCCGCAACATCAATATTTCCCTCCGGGTCGGTAGCCGTCACGACAACCTTCAGTCCGGCCATCGTACTGGAAGCAGGGTTGGTACCATGGGCAGAGGCAGGGATCAACATGACATTCCGATTACCCTGTCCGTGGGCAATGTGATATTGCCTCAAAACCATCAAAGCCGAATATTCTCCGGCTGCACCCGAGTTAGGTTGCAGGCTGCACCCAGCCAAACCGGTAACTTTAGTCAACATCTGTTCCGTTTCCCGGATCATTTGCTGGTAACCCTCCGCCTGGTCAAACGGCACAAACGGATGCATCCGGCCGAATTCCGGCCAGGTAATCGGTAACATTTCTGCGGCAGCATTCAGTTTCATCGTACAAGAACCCAAAGAAATCATAGAAGTGGCCAAAGAAATATCCCGGCGTTCCAGGTTCTTCATATACCGCATCATAGCCGTTTCGGAATGATAGATATTGAACACCGGTTGTTGCATAAATTCATCATCCCGCAACATATCCGGGTTGAGTACGGTGCAATCGTCCAGAAATTTTACTTTTTCCGCTTTTTTTCCGGCCGCTTCAGCAAAAATAGCCGCAATCACATTCAATTCCGCTTCACTGATACACTCATCGGTTGACAATCCGACTGTTCCGCAATCACAATAAAATAAGTTTACTTCATGTTCCAGAGCCACTTCCCGCAGAGTTTCCACCGTTACTCCTTCCGGCAATTCAAAACGAAGAGTGTCAAAAAACTTGCTGATTTTCAGCTCATAACCATATTTGCTAATTTCTTCTGCCAGAATGACTGCAGCAGAATGGATATGGCGGGCAATTCGTTGCAATCCCTCGCGACCGTGATAAGCTCCGTAAAATCCGGCCATTGTAGCGTTTAAAGCTTTAGCCGTACAAATATTAGAAGAAGCTTTTTCCCTTTTGATATGCTGTTCACGGGTCTGCAAAGCCAAACGCAAAGCCTTATTCCCCTGGGCGTCTACTGTGACACCGATGATGCGGCCCGGAATATTCCGTTTATATTCTTCTTTTGTAGCCATATAAGCAGCATGAGGACCTCCATATCCCATCGGAATACCGAAACGCTGGGAAGTTCCAACCACCACATCCGCACCCCATTCTCCCGGAGGGGTGAGTAATACCAGACTCATCAAATCAGCAGCTACCGTCAATAAAGAACCGTTAGCATGCACTTTCTCTGCAAAAGCTCTATAATTCCGGATCTCACCGTTAGAGGCCGGATATTGTACTAAAGCACCGAAAACTTCCGGGGTAAACTCAAAAGTCGCATAATCCCCATACACCAATTCTATTCCCTGAGGAGCAGAACGGGTAATCAGTACGTCTTTAGTCTGGGCAAAAACCTTTTCATCCACAAACAATTTATTAGCTCCGGCCTTTTTCATTTCCTTACCCCGCAAAGCAAACATCATTGTCATGGCCTCGGCAGCAGCAGTCGCCTCATCCAGCAAAGAACAGTTGGTAATTTCCATACCCGTCAACTCCAGAATCATCGTCTGATAGTTCAACAAAGCCTCCAGACGCCCCTGAGATACTTCCGCCTGATAAGGAGTATAAGAAGTATACCAAGCCGGATTTTCCAGTATATTCCGGATAATCACCGCCGGCGAAATCGTGTCGTAATACCCCTGTCCGATAAAAGAACGGAAAAGCTTATTTTTGGCAGCCACTGCTTTCACTTTTTCCAAAAATTCATCCTCCGATAAAGGTTCCGGTAAATCCAATGTTTTTTTCAGCCGAATAGAAGCCGGCACGGTTTGTTCTATCAGTTCGTCAACCGACTTTACGCCTATCACTTTCAACATCTCTTCCACATCTTCCGAACGCGGGCCGACGTGTCTTGTTATAAATTGTTCTTTAGCCATATTTTTAGTATTAATATTGATGGATCATTCTATTGTAAACGTTTCCGTTTAGACAGGTAAAATTAAGTTTTTTCCTTCTCAGTCGGAAATCTTTATCCAAAATATTTAAAGAGAATCGGCCACATAAACTAAAAAAAGAGGTTGTCGTTTGACAACCTCTTCCCTGTGGTTTTTGAGGGTGGAAGATCGGGCTCGAACCGACGACCTTCGGAACCACAATCCGACGCTCTAACCGACTGAGCTACATCCACCATTTTGCTTTTGCGTTGCAAAGATAGAGATAATCCCGGATTATACAAACAAAAAACTAAAAAAAAGATTTATTTTATACTACTCACCGGTCAGGGATCTCTATCTGGCCTGTTTCTATTTCATGAGCAGCATATTCCAATTGTTCATACCACTCCCTGCCATACCGGGCAATGAGCGCTTCTTCCAGAAAACGATACAGGGGCATACTTTCTTTCTCTCCTCTCAGACAAGCACATCGGCAAATATTCCACTCATTGTAATTCAAAACTTCAAATCCTTCATAACGGGTTACCCGAATCGGATATAAATGACAGGAAACCGGCTTCCGGAAATCCGAATGCCCTTCCCTCCAGGCTTTTTCTATGGCACACCAACAATTACCGTTCTCTTCTATCGCATAAGCACATTCCCTGCCGTCAATCAAAGGAGTCACCAAATCCCCCTCCTGGTCTGTCACGGCAAAACCTTGCTCTTCCACCGCCTTCACTCCACTCTGTTTCATATACCCTTTTATCCCATCATAGTTCGCTTCTATCCGCAAAGGCTCTCCTTCTTCCAGTGGCGCACCGGAATCTCCCTCAATACAGCACACTCCTTTGCATTGAGCCAGATCACAACAAAATTTTTTCCGGAAAACATCAAAGTTCACAATCGTATTTTCAATCTGTATCATAAAACCGTCCTTATTTTTTAACTGCCAAATATAATACCTTAGCCTAAAAGAATCACGTAATATATTTTATTATTACTTTCGCAAAAAATAAATTCTATGAAAAAAAGATACTCTATACCGTTATTCCTTCTGTTGGCCGGAGGATGTTTATGCTTCTGGAAATGGGACACATGGTTTAAAAATACTCCGGAAGCCCCCTATTCCACCCCTTCTTTTCAGGATCGAATAACCTTGACGGCCGGCGAAGACGGAGAAACTTCCCGCAGAATAAGCTGGCGTTGTGATTCTACGCTCTCCGAGGCTCACTTAGAATACACAGACTCCATAACCCGGGACACAACCCAAATCCCGGCACAAGGACGCATCGTTCAAACCCGGGCCGGAAAGTCGGCCTTTTACCAGGCAGAACTCACCGGTTTGGTGGCAGACCGTGCCTACTTCTACCGAGTAATCAACGACACAGTGAAATCATCCTGGTATTCCTTTTCCATTCCTTCAGGCAAGGATTCCCTTTCGTTCATTTATTTTGGAGACATCCAGGACCCGGCCTCCGGAAAAACAGCTGCTATTTTCAAATCCTTACACCGCCGTTACCCTCACACTGCTTTCTGGGCACTTGCAGGTGATGTCATCGAACGCCCTACCGATGAATACTGGAACTATTGGTTCTCTACGATGGATTCTGTAAGCACCTCCCAACTTTTGCTGGCCGCAACCGGTAACCACGAATACCTGAAAGGCTTGCCCAAAGTCCTGGATTCCCGTTGGACTGCTACTTTTTCCTATCCTCACAACGGCCCCAAAAACTTCGAAGGACAAAGTTATGTGGTCCACTTCAAAGACCTTTGTTTTATTGTAATCGACAGCGACGGCATACAGGGCCCGGTCTCCCTTTACCGTCATTATGTCTGGTTAAAAGAAATTCTGGCTCAGTCGGACAAAAAATGGAAAATAGTTATGATGCACCACCCTGCTTACTCCGTCCGCGCCCACAGGAATAATTTTTACGTGAGATATACCTTTAAACCTCTTTATGAAAAATATGGCGTAGATTTAGTCTTACAAGGCCACGACCACGGTTATTCCCGAATCAACACTAAAAACAACGGCATTCCGGGAAGCCCGGTATATATTGTCAGCAGCTGCTCTCCCAAACATTACAACATCGGTTTTAATCCGATCCACGACCGTTTGGGCTCCGGTTTAAACCTTTACCAGTACATCACTCTCCGGAATGATACCCTGCACTACCGTTCTTTCACAGTAGAAAAAAATGAACTTTATGACGAACTTTATCTCATCCGCGACGGAAAGGACAACCGAATCACCGACAAGGGAATAAACCTGCCCGAACAAGTGGAACTGCCCGAATCTTACCAAAACAGTAAAAAAATTAACCGCGAAAGATACAACCGCCAAATGGAAGAACGCCGGGAAATGCTCCGGCAAAATAAAACTACTCCGACCCCATAAAAGCGGCAAACCTTATCAGACAAGATTCCTTTTAGAATCCATCTTCTACGGCTAACTTATTATCAATCATTCCCGCATTATACTGCTGGATAACTGCCCGTAGTTTATCCAGCATTTTCTTTTCTGCCTCTCCACCTTTGCCTGCCAGATTATTCAATAATTTCGGATCATCCTTGTAATTATAAAAGGCAATCACTTTTTCATTGGCATATTGTAAAAAATAGTCGCCTTCGGTAATCTGAAAAGCCCCTTCCCTGAAATTAACAGCAAAATGTTCCTTTCCGGCATCAAACATATTCCGTCCGTAAGTCACAAATTTCCGGTCATATCCCAACAATCCCATTACAGTCGGCAGAATATCGCATTGCGACACAACTGTCGAATCGTTATAGCCCACCAGATTGCTGCCCGGAGCATACCACACCATGGGAACCGCAAAATCGCCCAAAGCGGTTTTATAGGCATCCTCATGATGAGCTGCGGAATGGTCAGCCGTAATAACAAACAGTGTGTTCCGGAACCAAGGCATTGACGAAGCTTTGCGAAAGAACTGACGAAGGGCATAATCTGTATAACCTACGACTTGATGATTGGGAATATACCCCATTGGAAACCTGCCTCTATATTTTTCAGGCACCTTATAAGGATGATGGGAAGAAAGGGTAAACACCGCAACTGAAAACGGCTCTTCAAACTCATTCAGTTGCCCGGCCATGTAAGACAGGAAAGGTTCATCCCAGATTCCCCAAATACCATCAAAATCATCGTTATTATCATATTCATCTTTACCATAATATTCTTTGTAACCGGCCTGTTTCACAAATGAATTAAAGCCCATGGACCCGTTGGGAGCTCCATGAAAGAAAGCCGTACGATACCCCAAAGGGGCCAATAAAGAAGCCGGGCTATTCAAAGCATTACCCGAATAATGGGAAAGTATAAAACAGGTTTCCATCGCCGGAATACTGGCTAAAGCCGACGGCATGGCATCAATTGACTTTCTTCCGTTCGCAAAAGCCCTTTCAAAGAGATAGGCTCCTTCTGCCAAAGAATCAAGGAAGGGAGTATAACTCTGATACCCCTGGAAATGTCGGTTAAAAACACCAGTATATTCCCGGGCAAAACTTTCCAACAGGATAACCACAACATTTCTGCCCTTGAGACTCCCATACAAATGATCGGTCGGGGAGACAGGATCATAGACCGGATTAAAAATAGCAGAAATCTGTTCCTCCGGAAAATACTCTTTCTTATGCAGTGTGGTTTTCCCAATGGTACGAATCAGAGCAAAAGGAGTATTCAGCACAATTGCCCGATGATCCGGACGCTCTATATATTCGGTGGCATTGCTTAAAGTAATCGGACGGGTACTGTGAGCAAAACCACCCCTCATTCCTCCCAAACACAATATGACAATCAAGGCAGATGCCGCAACATTCACCGAATAATATACCCACGGATTCCGAATCAGAGGCTGAGCAACACGAATCTTACGGTATACCCAAATCATTCCCGCTACCAAGCCCACCACGCTCAGCGTAACATACCAATAATCCCAGATAAAACGAAAAAAAAGACTTATTCCGTTCTGTTCATTCTGAAATTCCTCAAAAACGGCAGTGGTCGTACGCCGTAAAGTAAAACGATAATAAACCGAATCGGCCATATTAGCGATAATGGCTATCCCATTCACAAGATAAAAGATATACTTTATAACCTGCTGATAGCCGTTGGTATACCGAAAACGGAATGGAAGAATATGCAAAGCAATAACCAGCAAATTGGTATAAATAATGGCAGATGTATCAAAACGCACTCCTCCTTCCATGATTCGCAGCCAAGCTCCGGGGCTGATGTTCTCAAATAAACTCAGATTATACAGATAAAACAGCATACGGGTAATCATATATATTCCATACACCAACAACATCCGTAATATCAATACGGTATAAATATTTCCGGCTATTTTTCTTACTTGCATCATTTTCATTTTTATGTGTGCAAAAATACGAAAAAAAGCGACCTCGGGAACAGGTCGCTTTTCTTTTATCTTCCGGCAAATTACCCAATCAAACTCTTTCCCGTCATTTCTGCCGGCTGGGTTATTCCCATAATTTTCAAAACAGTGGGAGCTACATCTGCCAGCACTCCGTTCTGCAAAGATTTTCCCTGTTCATCGGTTATCCAGATACAAGGTACAGGATTCAAAGAATGGGCAGTATTCGGAGAGCCGTCACTATTCACAGCATTATCAGCATTCCCGTGGTCGGCAATAATCAAAACATCATATCCGTTTTCCCGGGCTGCATTCACCACTTTCTCCACACACGCATCGACAGTGGCCACCGCTTTCTGTATTGCTTCATAAACGCCGGTATGTCCCACCATATCGCCATTGGCAAAATTCAGACAAACAAAATCTGCCGACCGGGCCTTCAATTGGTCTACTAATTTTTCAGCCACTTCCGGTGCAGACATTTCCGGTTGCAAATCATAAGTCGCCACTTTAGGAGAAGGTACCAATATCCGGTTTTCCCCTTCAAACTGAGCTTCCCGGCCGCCATTAAAGAAAAAAGTCACATGGGCATACTTTTCCGTCTCAGCTATCCGCAATTGTTTCAATCCGGCTTTACTGACCACTTCCCCCAGTGTATTCTCCACATTTTCCTTGTTAAACAGGATATGCAACCCCTGGAAAGTCGCATCATAAGGAGTCATACAACAATAATGCAAAGGCAAAGTATGCATTTCCTGTTCCGGCATATCGCGTTGAGTCAATGCAATCGTCAATTCTTTGGCCCGGTCATTACGGTAATTGAAAAAAATCACCATATCCCCGGGTTCTATCACACCCACCGGTTTACGGTCACTTCCAACATGTACAATCGGTTTGATAAACTCATCCGTAACTCCTTCATCATAAGACTGCTGAATGCTAACCTCCACATGCTGAGTCTGGGCTCCGATTCCGTTTACAAGCAAATCATAAGCTTCTTTCACCCGTTCCCAACGATTGTCCCGGTCCATGGCATAATAACGGCCGATAACCGAAGCAATACGCCCGGTAGACTTATCCATGTGTTCCTTCAATTCCCGGATAAATCCCAATCCACTCTTAGGGTCCGTATCCCGGCCATCCATAAAACAATGTACAAAAGTCTTCTGAATACCAAATTCCTTAGATACATCGCATAATTTTTTCAAATGTTCCAAAGAACTGTGCACTCCGCCGTCAGACACCAACCCCATGAAATGAACCTGCTTTTTATTTTCCTTAGCATAAGTAAAAGCCCTCACTATTTCAGGATTTTGAAGAATGGAATTATCCCGGCAAGCCTTGTTTATCCGTACCAGATCCTGGTCAACCACCCTACCTGCACCGATATTCAAATGCCCCACTTCGGAATTTCCCATCTGTCCATCGGGCAAACCAACATTCTCACCGCAAGTTAACAAAGTTGAATGAGGATATTTTTCAGTTAAAGCCGAAATAAAAGGGGTAGGAGTATTAAAAATAGCATCCGTCTTATCCTGTTTACCGATACCCCACCCATCTAAAATCATTAACAATACTTTTTTCATATCTATTTTTATTAATCAAATTTATCGTCTGCCATTCTAAATAAAGTCTTAGCAAAGTTAATTTTTTATCTCTATATTCCTTCCCGCACCTGAATTTTTAGCCGAATATTTTTCACGGGGAAAAATATCAAAGCAACCGGATTTTGGCGGCATCACTCCAGGTTAAATGAAGCAAATCTGCCCCCTCAACCAGAGCAACCTGTTCAAAATGATTACCTCTTTCAGCAAACCAACGCTCCAAAAGAGGCAACATCTTATCGCCTGATTGGAATAAACATTTATATGTCATCACATAATCGGGGACTATCAGTCCGCCATAGAATTCCATTCCGGCAATTTCCCGGATGTGTCCTCCGGTATTTACCACCCTTACCTCGCCTTGCTCTATAACAACATACCCGTTTTTAATCAAGGGAGAGTCCGGCAGAAAAATATAATTAGCAGCTATTTTTCTCATTTTTTATCGGCGAGGCAATCCTTGTTGCAATCTTTTCTCAGTCCTCTGGGATATATAAGGACGGAACAACTGGTTATCCCAGGACTGTCCTCCAAATTTTTTCAGGTCAACGGGTTTATCTGTTTGGGGCTTCAACTGCCGCCTTTTTAAAGCAGAACTTACCGGCTGCCGGGGAGGGACAATATCCAGATAACTGATTACCAGACGGGTATAAACCGAATCAGTATACTGTGACCAATTATACTTCCGGGGTACTGTGTCGAATTGTACGATCAGGTCCCGTACATGCAAAGTATCTTTCTCATCTTCAGACAAAAAGAAAGAATGAATACGGCGGTTTCTGACAGAAGCTGCCGAATCAAATTTTAAAGTGGTCTGAAACTTATATTGTCCGGGGATTATACTGTCTATCACTACCGTATAAACCGAATCCAGCCGGAGTGTGTCCACTACCGGGAAATAATTGACAGAATCATTGATTTTCAATTCACTCAACACTTTATCAATAGAAGTCATTTGCCGGTTCAGACTATCAATAATCACCTCATACATCTTTACAAACTCTGTGTTTCGTGCGGAATAATAATACATACAAGAATCAAAATCCGCCCGTGTGATACCATATTTTTGAAACACGTGATTGTAATAAGCATAATTCTTCAACTCATGACTCCCGACCATGCCACGATTTGCTGCCAAAGTTCCGTCAATACGATGCATATCTATCAACAACGCCGTAAATTCCTCCTTATCCAGGGGGAGTTTTTCACGATGGCACCCCAAAACCATACACCATACACAAATTATGATTCCTCCGGTCAAAACACTTCTTATCATAACTCTTCTTTTATTTTCTTAAACAGTTTGGAAGAAAAAATAAAATCATTCAAATATTTATTCTCCGTATGAGCTATCATCTCTTTGTTCCCCTCCCATTCCTTCCGGCCTTCATGGATAAAAACAATCTTCTCCCCTATCTCAAAAACGGAATTCATATCATGTGTATTTACCACCGTCGTCATTCCGTATTCATGAGTAATCTCATAAATCAAATTATCAATAACAATAGAAGTAAGCGGATCCAGACCGGAATTCGGTTCGTCACAAAATAAAAATTTGGGATTCATCACAATAGCCCGCGCAATGGCTACCCTCTTCTTCATACCACCGCTAATTTCCGAAGGGAAAAGATTTTCTGCATCGTGTAAATCTACCCGATGTAAACAAAAAACAGCCCTCTCTCTTTTTTCCCGTTCAGACAACTCAGTAAACAGATTCAAGGGAAACATCACATTTTCCAATACAGTCTGCGAATCAAAGAGAGCACCTCCCTGGAATACCACTCCGATTTCCTGACGTAAACATTTCATCTGAGAAGCATCCATTATTGTCAGATCCCTGTCCCCATAATAAATATGCCCCTCTTCTATCGGATTCAATCCAATCAAGGATTTTAATAATACCGTTTTACCGGAACCACTTTTTCCAATAATCAGATTCACTTTACCTGTCTCAAAAGTTACCTGAATATCCGATAATACCATCTTCTGGTCAAAAGACTTACTCAAAGCTTCGACTCGTATCATTACAACATAATTTGAGTTAATATGAGGTTTACCGTAAGAATGGCTATACTACTGTCTACCACCGCTTTGGTACCGGCTTTCCCCACTTCTCTGGCTCCTCCCTGGACATAATAACCATAAAAAGCAGGTATAGAAGTAAAAATAAAAGCAAAGAACAAAGTTTTTACAATGGAATAAGTCACGTAATAAGGATTAAATGAAAAATGCAACCCATAAATAAAATCCTCAAAATTAACCACTCCGCTGATTATACCGGAGATAATTCCTCCCAGAATACCGATAAAAACACTGAAGACATATAAAACCGGGTTGATCACCAACGCTGCTAAAATCTTGGGTCCGACCAAATAAGCAACCGAATTCACTCCCATCACTTCCAAAGCCTCTATCTGCTCAGTAATTCTCATACTTCCGATTTCCGAAGCGATATTGCTCCCGATCTTTCCCGCCAGAATCAAACTGACAATGGTAGAAGAAAATTCCAGTAACATGGTTTCCCGGGTCAGATAACCGATTAAATAGCGGGGCAGCAAAGGACTCTGCATGTTATAAGCCGTTTGTAAAGTCAACACTGCTCCGATAAAAAAGGAAATAATGACGACCAGCATAATAGAATTCAAGCCCAGCTTTTCGAATTCAAGAATCATTTCCTTGCTGTACACCTTCATTTTTTCAGGCTTACAAAAAGCTTTTCTGATAAAAGTAATATACTGGCCCAGATGATACAAAAACTTCATATATATCCCAGTTAACTCAACCCTCAATCCTGATTTCCTGACATGGAAATTCAGTAGAACTTCTGCCGGAAACCAAAACCGACAGAAATTTAAGGTAAAAATATAAATTATTCATGGAATTTACTCCATAATCCGGAAGGCATTTTCACCTCCCCATAAATTTCGATTTCATATTTCAGATTCTTAACTAAAAAGCATTATATTTGGTATACATTTTGAATATCCTTTTACAAAAAATAAAAACACTCTAAAACCATACGAATGAACCCCAACTCTTATTGTGTGATTATGGCCGGCGGAATCGGCAATCGTTTCTGGCCTGTCAGTAATCAACGCTGTCCCAAACAATTTTCAGATATCCTACATACCGGAAAAAGTTTTATCCGGCAGACCTATGAACGAATTGCCCAGATTTTTCCCAACAATCATATTTTTGTTGTTACCGGCGAAGAATACGGAGATATCACCAAAAAACAACTCCCGGAAATTCCCGATTCCAATATATTGAAAGAGCCTTATGTACGCAATACTGCAACATGTATTGCCTATGCAGCCTATAAAATCCACGGCATAAACCCCGATGCTTATATGGTTACCATCCCTTCCGACCACTTCATTACCAATGACGCTGCTTATTTGAAAGACCTTCAAGAAGGGGTCAGCTTCGTGGAGCAAAAGGGAGGTTTACTGACCATAGGAATCACTCCCACCCGTGCCGAAACCCAATACGGGTATATTCAGGTGAAATCGAAAGACAACACCCAAAAAATTTCCACTGTGAAGACTTTTACCGAAAAGCCCAACGCAGAGTTGGCTCAAATGTTTTTCGATTCCGATGAGTTTCTTTGGAATGCCGGTATCTTTATCTGGAGCGCTCGAGACATTATCCAGGAATTCAAAACCCACATGTTCGACCTCCATATCCTTTTTAATACAGATTGCAAATTAAACACAGCGGGAGAACCGAATTTCATAAGAAACGTGTACGGACAATGCCATAACATCTCCATTGACGTAGGTATTATGGAAAAATCCCAGCATGTATATGTATTAAAAGGCAACTTCGGCTGGTCGGATGTAGGTACCTGGCATGCTTTTCATGCCCTTTGTCCAAAAGACGAGTTCAACAATGTCTCCAATTCCGATAAAGTCATTCTGAACGACGCCCAAAATTGCATAGTCAACGTGCCTGCACGCAAAAACGTTATTGTGCAGGGTGTTGAAAATCTCATCATAGCAGAAAAAGACAATTATTTAATGATTTGTCACCGCAAAGACGAAGATAAAATCAAACGTTTTGAAAAAACCTTCCGGTTGAAAAAATAACCTTCTGATTAAGCCAACAAAAAAAGTCGCCTCTAAAGGCGACTTTTTATACGTTAAGAAAAACCTTAATATTCCCACAAATCCTGTTCGTAATTAAAGATTTCATTCGTAATTCTGTCAGATTCCAGCACAGCATCAATACCCGTGGCATAACTCTGAATAGAACGGTTGTCATAAGGATTAGTCTCCCGAATAATCCTCGAACTAAAATATCTTTTCAGGAAAAGGTCATCAAAACTCAAACGCATAGCATCATTCTGAAAGTTATACACTCTTCGTTTTGCCAGCAAATCCCGGAATTCACCGTAATCCACCCAAAACAATTCCCGTTTCAGAATGCCGTCAGCATCATCTTTAACATATTCCCGGATCGGACACAAGGCAATAATCCGGACTTCCAGCCGGGAAGAACGCTTATTGAAATACCATACTTCCTTCACCTGCAGACGTTTCACTTCATCCGTATGAATCTCATTGGCCACCGTAACGACTTCCAACTCTCCGGTACTCTCATTATGCCTTCTCAACGTATCCACAGATGCCCCAAACTTCGCCTTGATTTCGGAAAGAGTAATGGGAGTCTGCAATTCATCATCCTCATAAGCCGTTTTAAAAGATTTCTCAATCCCCTCCATCAATAAATCTACCAGGGACATTCGTCCATCCATGGGCACGGTAGGGTAATATAATGGCAGATTCATTTTCTCCCGCAGGATTACTTCCCTCCATACCGTCTTACTCCATACTATATTGTAGGGCTCGACATGCGGCAACGCAATCGGTGTCCTCTCATAGTTATCTTCATTTTTTATCACATTCTCGAAAAAGGCCTTCGAGTTCTGTGCTTTTGCATAGGAAGCAACCAATAGAAGTGCTAAAAAAATGAGTATAATCCTATTATTCATAATCCTTAAATTAAATCCATTCCTTATTAATCAATCCTAAAAGAAATTGAGGGCAATTTCCGGGTTGTGCCATCAGGGCCTTTTACCATAATATTTTCTATCGTCAAAGCCTGATTCCGTTTCAGCTTATTGATCATTCTGATTTGTGCATCACTGAATTTCCCCTTATCCGAACGGGTCTCCTCCACAACATATCCTTCTATCACACTGTATACACTGAAATTTTCTACCGAGAATTTTAAATCAAAATCGAAATTCTCCATCTCCACATCCACTCTTCCTGATGCCAGCAACACATTCTTACGGATTTTACCTCCCCTCAAGCCATTTACTTTTGCTACCGGGTCCGGCACATCTTTCACTCGAAAGACCTGAGTCTGCAATTCTCTTTTCTGGCCTTGGACATTAGCAAACACCGTAATGGAACTGTTCTTCCCTGCCACAGAGGGACGTACAATATACGAACCGTCCGGCTGCTTCCGAATAGTACCGTTTGTAATCTGAGCTTCGATAGCCTCCGGAGAAATGCCAGGAGCTGCCAAAGACACCGGATTATCTACCCCCACATAAAACACATTCATTTTAGTAGGAGAAATCACTACTGCCGGATCTGCAACTTCATATTCCATCTCAAACGTACGGGGCAACGTCTTTCCCGAAGGAGACACATAATTGATAACACCTTTTAATTTCTTGAATCCCACTGTATTTGCAGGCTCAGAATAAGTTGCAATATCTCCTTTATAGGCCAGATTTCTGCCATTGGCAATCACCTGGGGCTGTTGGGTCGTATCAATAGCAGCCAACATGATACGGGCTTTGAAAGTTTCTCCTTTCAGTACATACCGGGATTCAGGAATCACTAAAGCTTCCAGTTTATTGAACTTAAACGATTCGGCATCTGCAGAATTGGACAAATACCTTACAATATCAGCCTCCGTTCTCAACACATCAGCTTGTAACATAGTCAATAATGTCACAGCACCAATCAAGGGCACACTTTCAAATTTAGCGACCTCCCATGATTTATTATCCATCTTTCCCGGTTTGGTATCAGAAGTCGAAAGACAAGTATTGATCGCTTTCCGTAATACTGTATCTTTCGGAGACACAAAACCCAATACAAGCTCCCTGTAAGCGGCAATCATCTCCCGAAGTTCCTTTCCTTTCCCTTCCAGAATCATCACCTGACTACCAATATCCAGATTATCTTTGGCTTTCACATTCATGACATCAGCCTCTTCCTCTCCATCCGCCAAAACAACCAGCCGGTATTTCAACCCCTCTATATGATCCACAAGCTCCTTCGCAGCTTTCCTCAACTTCCCGGATTTCTCCATAATAGGAGCCATCTTGTTATGATTGAGGTTATAGGCCATCTCAATATCATTGTATATTTCGGCATTCTTCCGCTGGAAATTGCCGATTGTTGAAGTCAATCCATGTTGCACCTTAGTAAAAGCATCTAATACATCCGCAGAGACATTCAATGCCAACATAGCAGTCAGCACCAAATACATCATCCCGATCATCTTCTGCCTCGGTGTTTCCGGACAATTTTTCGTTCCCATCGAAAATAAGCTTAATTATTATTCACCACACTCAACATATTACCATATACAGAATTCAGCGAAGCAACATTATTAGCCAGTTGCTGAGCCTCCTGTTTAAATAACTTCGTACTATCAAGGCTCAAAGAAACATTTTCAAGCATCTCGCCCATATCTCCCTGCATCCCCCGGAAAGAGTCCAAACAAGTTTTGGTTTCCTGCATCTGCAATTCATATAAAGCATTCAATGCCCCGATATTTTTATTCATTCCGGCAATTTGCTGAGAATAATCCGTAGCATTTGTTTTCAATTGCTGGTATTGTTCTTCCATCAACTGACTTAAAGAATTAAATTTAGAGGCAGATTCTCCCATTCCATTAGCCAATTTCTCACAATTTCCCTTGATCTGCGCAGTCAAAGTCTGGGTAGATTCCAGCAGCATTTTACTTACCTCATCATAACCGGAAGAAATGCCTTCTACCGATTGTTGCAAGATTTTACTCATTTGCTGAGTAGACTCGCCCAATTCTTCAAATGAATCGGTTACCTTTGCTATTTTTCTGGCAACATCAGGAGCATCTCCCACAATTCCGGCAAAATGATCAGCCGTTTCAGCTATTCTATTGATACCTGCTTTCAGTTTATTCAGGTCCTCACTTTCCAGCCCCAGATTTATGTTAGTAGTTCCTGCCGGAGCAGTAGCTGATGATACGACACCATTTCCTTGAAAAGCAGGCATCGAAACAGGCATATTTCCTCCTTTTTCATCCAACTTGGCACCATTTCTTCCAAGTACAGGAAAAACACGTGCCCAGTCATAATGCTCCATAGGCGGTTCAAATGCCGACAAGAAGAAAATAGCAGCTTCCACCAACATTCCGATCATCAATACCCAAGAAGCACCCGGTAAATGCAAAATCTTAAAAAGAGCACCCACAATCACGGCTGTAGCTCCCCAGCCGTATACATACCCCATAATAACTTTATACGCTTTTGTCTCCAATATTTTCATAGCCCCTTAATTTTAATATTCAATTCTTGTCCTTACTGTTCTAAAACCTATAAAACACCTTGTAGAGTCTTCATATTCGTAATCCCGTACTCCGCACTGGAGATAATAGGCGATATCTTTCCAAGAACCGCCACGAATCACTTTCCGTTTAGAAATCTTATTATCCGTCTTTTTAGCTGTAACCTGATAATAAGGATTCAAATCGCTGGTTTGCTGATACGCGGATTCGTCAAAAGCATCACCGGTCCATTCAGCCACATTGCCAGCCATATCATAAAGTCCGAAACCATTAGGTTCATATGTTCCTACAGGCAATGTCGTATACCCGCCGTCACTCACGTAATTTCCTCTCAAAGGTTTAAAATTAGCCAGGAAGCACCCTTTCTTATTACGGGTATAAGGTCCACCCCAAGGATATTTTCCGCCACTCAACCCTCCGCGTGCGGCATATTCCCACTCTGCTTCATTGGGCAAACGCCACTCCTGCACCCGGGTAGTCGCATAATTGTTGAAAAATTGAGTCCGCCAATTACAAAAAGCCCGGGCCTGATGCCAATTCACACCAACCACAGGATAATTATCATAACCCACATGAGAGAAATATTCCCTTACGAAAGGTTCATTGTAAGCATAAGTAAGGTCTTTCAACCAGCAAAGCGTATCAGGATAAATTTTCACCTTTTTCCTTAAAATGAAAGAAGAACGTCCTTTGATTGCTTCCTTTTCTCCATCTGCGTTAATCACAAAGCCACCCTTATACGTACCGGATTCCCGGTCATAAAAACGGTCATTATGGGCAGCCTGCGCAAAATCATACCACGAATAAGAATACTCCACTTTACGAACATCCAACTCGTTTTCAGTGATACGGTCATCCCCCTGGTACATCATGCCCGCCAGGACATCCTTGTACTCTTCTTTTCGCATATCAATCCGTGTCTGATAATTCAAACGCGGCGGATCCATTACTTCTCCCTTGCGGCTTTGCATCAAAAACTCTTCCATGCCTTCATCAGCCAAACGCTGGCGTTTGATTGAATCAATGACCCACGCAACGAACTGCCTGTATTCATCGTTGGTAATTTCTGTTTCATCCATCCAGAATGCCGGAACAGAAATAGTTTTGGAAGAAGCAGACATCGTCCACGTAATATCTTCATCATTATTCCCGATATTCAAGCTACCCGTCGGAATCAGAACCATTCCATAAGGCTGAGGCTCAAACCATTTCCGGGCTTTACGCGTTCCGGTTAACTCTCCCCCTCCCTGGTAAGGCGAGCAAGAATACAATACCGAAAAAATAAAGATGAAAGCGAACCACTTCATGCACATAATGTATTAATTTACAAAAATCTTACACTCTTATATATTTTTTGGCGTTTTCCCAATTGCATCCCGAAACTGTATGACAATGTCACTTCATGAGAGCCTCCGGTGTACCTGCCAATATTTTTTGCTACATTCAAGTCATAGCTATATCCAATCATAATCCCGTTCTTCATTTCCAAGCCCCCCATAAATATCAAAGCCTCTTCATATCTGTAAGATATTCCGCCCCAGTACGACTGTTTGTACACAGCACTGGTATTTACACTATACTGGGAACTTACAAAATCCGTCTTTACAAAAGCCGAGGGTTGTAAATCCCAAAGCGGTGAAAGATGAAAGGTATATCCTCCGGTCAAATACAAGTGAGGTGCAAAGAAAAATTCGCCGGTCTCACCCACCGTAAACCTCGGTTTTGTCAAATGGGAAACGGAAATCCCCGCATAATAGCTCTTACCCGTCAAGAACGCCCCCATCCCCATATCGAAAAGCATTTTAGACATCTCCTCCTTATTTAAGGCAGGATCGTTCGGTTCATAATCTTCTCCCTCTGGAAAATAATAATCCGCCCCCAGCTTTTCGTTTAAAACACCTAATTTTATACCTACACTCAATACCCCCAGACGTAACGTCTGCTGATATGAATAATTCAACATCAACTGCAGAGTTGTCTGCAATCCCAGCTTATCACTCAACATATTCAATCCGACACCTCCATTCGTCTTTCCGATCCTTAAAGCACCATCTACATTCAGTGCGTAAGTTTCAGGAGCTCCCTCCATACCCTGCCATTGATTCCGGTAAATTCCCGAAACCACCCAGCGGTTTTGTTGCCCTGCAAAAGCAGGATTTACCGTCATATGGTTAAACATATTCTGACTAAACTGCGGATCCTGCTGCGCCTTTACAATCAGGCCTACAGCCATCAACACCATCATCAATATGCCTATTTTCTTCACTACTCTTACCTATGTTTAGCAAGCTGCGGTAAAAATAACCATTTTTTTGCAAAAGGTTATACAATTTTAGTGCAAAACTACGCAAAAAAAATCATACCATCACCTTGATTTCTTCAATTCTTGCATTTTTAACACTTAAAATCTTAAAAGCTAAATGATTCACCTCAATACTTTCTCCTTCCTGAGGTATACTTTCATTGAAATAGAGGACTAAGCCAGCCAGGGTTTCATATTCTTCCCGCTCCTCCAATCCCAGATGATATTTTTCATTCAGATAGTCCACCTCCAGGCGGCCGGAAAATATATATTCACTATCAGATACCTGTATTTCCTTCAGATTCAAATGATCGTGCTCATCTTCTATCTCTCCGAAAATTTCTTCCATAATGTCCTCAATGGTCACAATGCCTGCCGTAATACCAAATTCATCCACCACCACCGCCACACTTTTCTGATCCTTGAAAAACAAATTCAGCAAACGTTGAGCTGGCATGGTTTCCGGGACGATGAGCACTTTACTCAACACCTTTTTTATAGTATCGGGCTGGTGGAACAAAGCGGAAACATGCACATAACCGATAATGTCATCTATACTTTCCTTGTAAATCAATATCCGGGACAACCCGGTTTCTATAAACAATTGGGTCAGCTCTTCTATCGTACTGTCTATCGGTAAAGCCACCACATCCGGACGAGGCACAATGCATTCCCGCAATTTCACTTCCGAAAAATCCAATGCATTCCTGAAAAGCTTTATTTCATGAATTTCCTCTTTCTGGCGGTTACCGGTTTCTCCCTCCTCAATCAGGTTATTCAAATCCACTTTTCCAAAAGCCCGGATAGGCTCTTTCTGTCCCAATTTTTTCCCCGTAAAAAGACGCAGGAGAATCCCTCCCAGCCAAACAGAAAAATAAGACAGCGGGAAAAACAACAGATAAAATAAAAAAACAGGAACAGCAAAAACTTTCAAAAACAAATTGGAACGCAGCCGGAAAACTGTCTTAGGCAGAAATTCTGCAAAAATCAAAATGATGAGTGTGGAAATAATCGTTTCCACCAACAACTCCATTCCAACCGAAAAATGCAAAGAAGCCAAACGCGGTCCCAGAATTTCAGACATAAAAATTCCATAGATGACCATCACCACATTATTTCCCACCAGAATGGTCGTTATATACATCCCCGAATGGGAAACAAACAAGTCTATCAAAGATTGTGTAATCCCTTTATTGGCCTTATCTATTTCTATTCTTAATTTATTGGAGGCTAAAAAAGCAATCTCCATCCCTGAGAAAAAGGCGGATAATAAAAGACAAATCAATACCACCAATATAGTTGTCGTCATTCTTTTTGCTGTTGTTTTTCAACCTCTACCCGACCTGTTGTCCGTTTAAACACAGGATGTTCCAAATTCTGATCAGACACAAAACCACCATTCCCTTCCAGAATCTGGCCTTTATCCGACAATCGGGAATAACGGTCAGAATATATAATTTTCTTTTTCATATCCCAGAACAACTGTTCCGTCTCTAATTTTTTTCCTTCAGCATTTACAATCACCACCTCATCCCTGGCTTCCCATAGCATCTCATCTTCCAGTTTCTTGGCATATTTAGCTGTTATGGAACCCAGCTCTTTCCCTTCCTTGTCATAAGAAATGACCAGAATTCCTTTCGGATATTCTTCATATTTTTCGCTTCCTTTCGTCACCTTCAGAAACTGAGGAGCAGAGGCTTTATATTGAATCCGGGCTGAATCAGAATAAATCAGCACCAGATGATCTCCTGTCATTTCGGGTCTGACCTCTTCCTCCATGACCTGCTTTACTTGTTGAATGTCATTCTTACAAGACAAAAGCATTACTGTTCCCAACAGAACAGTAATGCTTTTCCTATAAGCTATACGTAAAAAAACAATCATCATCCAGTAAAGTCCTATTTTCTAAAGCGAGCAACTGTTGATTCATTGATCCAGTCACCAATCTTCACGGTAGAGCCTTCTGATATGCTCCGGAAGAAAGCTTCTTCTTTGCTGGGGAAGTGGGGCGAATAATCGCCGATCAATTTATTCGCTTCCTCCGCAACAGAAGGATCGACCTGTTTCGCCTTCATAAATTTATCCACGGCAAGCCAGTAAACAGAAGCATGGTCAAAAGCATCCTCTCCGTATTGAGGCGCATAGGAAGCATAAGTTCTCCCCAGCATGATATAAGCCTGTCCGGATTTCGGATTCAGTTTCAACACTTCCAGCAAATTGGCTTTCGCTGCCACATACTGTTTTTTGGCCTGTTTCACTTTAGCCATCCACATATAATAATCAGCCTTAGACGGATCCGAGTCCTCTGCTTTATCAATAGCCTCTTTCAGATAAGTTTCCGTTTTATCAAACTCCTGACGTTTCAGGAACATCATAGCCAAACTATAAGCCGCATCCGCAGTGGGGTCTAAAGAGTATAATTTTTCAGCTACCTTTGCATACAAAGGCAAATCAACACATTCATACCGCCGCAATAAGGTAGAAATAGATTTCAGGTTTTCCACATCTTCGGGCTTTGCATCGAAACTCTCCGACAACAAACGGTTCAACGTCTCGCAATCGGCAACTCCGGAGTTAAAAAACAAACCGTTAATTCGTTCTTTCATTTCCATAAAAGATTCCGGTTTCTTGCTATTTTTAGAAGCCTCATCAATATAAGAACCCACCCTCATGTAAAGATTGATATAATCGTCTTTACTCAAATCTTCACTTTTCAACAAATCACCGGCCACAAAAAACAGCATCTGTACTGTCACCGGATGGGATTTCACACCTTCCATTTCAAAAGATTTGGATAAATACCCGTAAGCTTCCTTCTGGGTCTGACTGTCTTTTTTACCGAAACGCACCAAATCAGCACCTTTCTTTCCCAGAATATAGCCCTCTCCGTAACGGGGATGGTTCCCGAAATATTTAATCCTTTGATCATACAACATCATCAACGTGTCAATGTAAGCCGGATTCTTGGTCTGCTGATACATATAAGCCAGAATATCTTCTCCGCTCGAATAAGTCCGCATCTGAAATGCCGGTGCATTATGAAACACATACCTCCACGCAGGCAATGCATCTTTATAATTCTTTTGCTTCACAAATTCATTGTAAATGGAAGCATTTTCTATTGTTTGCGCACTATCCAGACCATATTTTGCATCCAAAGTCTGAGCTTTTGCCATTCCTCCCATCAAGCAAAATCCGAATGCTAAAGCAACAATTTTTTTCATGTCGTCTTATTTTATAATCTTGATTATTGTGTTATTATTCATCTTCTCTTCCCCCCCAGAACGTCTATTGGGCAAAAATATTACTATTTTTTTTAATTTCCGCCGGACAAAACAAATAATTTAAGAATTAGTCATTATTTTTAATAAAACTCAATATTCCGTTTAAGCCTATAAATCCAAGGATCTCACAAAAAACGGCATCCCCGCAAAAAGCTTTTTTCAAAAAGCAATCATTGCCTCCTGTCACAACCACCTGTCCTCTTCCGTTATCTTGCTTAAACCGCCGGATATAACTTTCTACCTCAAAAAGCATACCATCCATTACTCCATTCCGGATAGCTTCCTCCGTATTTGTCCCCATCCCCCCATATTCCATCCGGGGAGCCACCAGAGGCAACTTTGCCGTATATTCCTGCAATCCCTTGAATCTCATTTCCAGCCCGGGCGAAATATTACCCCCGAGAAAAACGCCATCTGAACTGACATAATTGAAAGTCATGCAAGTACCGGAATCAATGACCAACAACGGTTGTCCGGGGTACAATGCCATAGCTCCCACACAAATTGCAATCCGGTCAAAACCCAATGTCGCAGGTGTAGAATAGCCGATTCTCAAAGGTAACTTCAGATGAGCAGAAGCTTCCGTATAACTGTCTGCAGATTTCTGCAACAGCATCCGGAGTTCCTGGGTAATCTGACCGCTTCCGGACAAAAACAAGTGGAGGGGCACACCACGGCTCTTCCATTTCTTGAGGTCCTCCGTCAAATCATCCGCCTGATACTTTGCTTCCAGGAACTGGCCTCCCTCAAAAAAAGCATATTTTATCCGCGTATTACCGACATCCACCACTAAATTCATATTTCATTCTTCTTTTAGGCATTCTTTATAAATTCCCACATTTTCCCAACCCACTTTGCCATCTTGGATATATTGGTTATTTCTGTAAATACAAGGGTCAGTTTATTATTCCGTTCACTCAAACGGCAAGGCAACACTTGTTTTTGAACAAATTGAAGGACACCTGAAAAAACAGAAGACTGATAAAAAGGAGAAGTTTGTTCTCCTACAAAATACATCGTCATCCTGCCATTCTTCACAAACAAACGTTCTATTCCCAAATCAAGGCAATAGCGTCTTACCCTCACTACGTCCATCAATCCGAGAACCTGCACCGGCAACTCCCCGAAACGGTCCCTCAGTTCTTTTTCAAATTTAGCCAATCCGGATTCGTCAGGAATATTATCCAGTTCGCGATACAACCGGACACGCTCACTGACATTTTCGACATAAGTATCCGGTATCAATGCTTCGAAATCCGATTCTATGGCACAATCCGTGACATACGCCTTGTGCTTCTCTCCGCTTTCAGACTGTAAATCCGGAAATTCTTCCTCCCGCAATTCAAGCAAGGCTTCATTCAGGATACGCTGATAAGTCTCATAACCTATTTCGGCAATGAAACCGGATTGTTCCGCCCCGAGGATATTTCCGGCTCCTCGGATATCCAAATCCTGCATGGCAATATTAAAACCACTACCCAGACCGCTGAAATCTTCTATTGCTTTTAACCGGCGACGAGCGTCCGGATTCACCATATCCAAAGGCGGCGTCAACAAATAACAAAAAGCTTTCTTATTGGACCGTCCCACCCGTCCCCGCAACTGGTGTAAATCACTCAACCCGTAATTTTGGGCCTGATTGATAATCATAGTATTAGCATTGGGAATATCCAATCCCGATTCGATAATAGTCGTTGCAATCAACACATCATAATCTCCCCGGACAAAATCATGCATCACCTTCTCGAGCTCTTCTCCCTCCATCTGCCCATGAGCAACACACGTCTTCACCTGGGGTATAATCCGTTGCAACATGCCCTGTATATCCCGGATGGTATCGACCCGGTTATGAATAAAAAAAACCTGTCCGTTCCGGGACAACTCATAAAGAATAACCTCCTTTATCAATTGTTCATCAAAGCGGTGCAATTCAGTAACGATAGGATAACGGTTAGGTGGAGGAGTCCGGATAATCGACATATCCCGTGCTCCCATCAGCGAGAACTGTAAAGTCCGGGGAATCGGAGTAGCCGTCATCGTTAAAGTATCTACATTCAACTTCAGCTTTTTCAACTTTTCTTTCACTCCCACACCGAATTTCTGCTCTTCGTCAATAATCAGCAGGCCTAAATCTTTGAATTCGACATCTTTACTTGTCAGCCGGTGTGTGCCGATAATAATATCCACCTTCCCCGCTTTCAATTCACTCAGGGTCTTTTTTATCTCCCCGCTTCTTTTCATACGGCTGACATATTCCACCCGGCAAGGCATACCCTCCAATCGTTTCAGGAAAGTATTATAATGCTGATATGCCAATACGGTTGTAGGCACAAGCACCGCCACCTGCTTATTATCCGCAACCGCCTTAAAAGCCGCCCGGATCGCCACTTCAGTCTTTCCGAACCCCACATCCCCACAAACCAACCGGTCCATCACCAAGGGTTTTTCCATATCTGTTTTTACCGCTTCAATCGCTTTCATCTGATCCGGAGTTTCTTCATACATAAAAGAAACTTCCATCTCTTCCTGCAAATAACTGTCTTTAGAAAAAGCAAAAGCAGGTTCCTGCTTCCGCCGGGCATACAAAGCAATCAATTCACGGGCAATATCCTTCACCCGGCTCTTGGTCTTTTGCTTCAGCTTATTCCAGGCATCTCCTCCCAGCTTATTGACCACCGGGGCCACTCCATCCTTGCCTTTATATTTTGAGATTTTGTGTAAAGAATGCAATCCTACATACAACTCCGAATTATTCTTGTACACCAACCGAATGGCTTCCTGTTCGTTACCGTCATTATTAATTTTTACGAGACCTCCGAAACGCCCGATACCGTGGTCTATATGTACCACATAATCTCCCGGATGAAGATTCTGCAACTCACTTAAAGTAATGGATTCCCTGCCTTGGCGGATTCGGGTGGTCTGCAAACGGTATTTATGATAACGGTCGAAAATCTGATGCTCAGTGTAAACACAAATCTTCTCATTTTCATCCGAAAATCCTTCATGAATTACTCCTTCCACCCACGTTAAATTGATTTCAAAACCCTTATCCGCAAAAATATCACGAATACGCTGAATCTGCATCTCGTTATTCGAACAGATATACAATTTATAGCCATTCGCCTGACGAGACTGCAACGTCTCACCTAATAAATCGAAATGCTTATTAGTAGGAGGCTGCGGTTCACATCCCACATCAATCGTCTCGCCACGGAAATACACATCCGGTCCCCATTCCACCACCGGACAAAGGTCTATATAACGCATCAACTCTTCACTGCCGGTAATCAATCCGTCCTCCGCGTCTGCCTGTAACGCTTTTACCCGGTCGTGCAGAAACATACCATTTTTTATCCACCAAACCGGCTTTTCCAAAAAATACGCAAACAAATCCGTCTGCTGATAAGCCGCATTTTCTGTACTACCGCTTAAATCAGGAACCACAGAGACCTTCTCCACCCGTTGAGCAGACAACTGGGTTTCCACATCAAAAAAACGGATAGACTCTACTTCATCACCAAAAAAATCTATGCGAACCGGTTGCTCTTCAGCAAAAGAATAAACGTCTACAATAGACCCCCTTATTGAAAACTGACCGGGTTCGTACACAAAATCATTCCGCTCAAAACCATACTCCATCAAAAGACTTTCAACAAAAGAAATGGATAATTTATCCCCCTGATGCACCACCATAGACATCTCATCCAATATCTTCCGGTCCACCACCCGTTCTGCCAACGCCTCCGGATAGGTAATCAGGGTATCTACCATCCCTTTGCTCAGATTATTCAGGACTTCGGTCCGGACCAGCACTGAATCATGGTCTTTTTCCTCTTCCCGCATCAACCGGCGGTAAGAAGAAGGCAGAAAAACCACCTGTTTTTCCTCGGCATAAGAAAGTACATCATTATAAAAATAGGCCGCTTCCTCCCGGTCATTCAAAACAACAACCCGGAGTCCCGGACGGGCTATCCGCATAGCCCCGATAATTAACGGAGTAACAGAACCGGCATTGTTCAACAGCTTATATTTCCTGTCGCCTGCTGAAACCAACCTGGCAGTCAGTTTGTCCACGACCTTTGCAAACCGGTATTCTTGCAGTAAATCCTTTGTATTCACCTTCCCCTTACTAATTAAACTTCGCAAAGTTATATGGATTTATGAATATTACCAACACCAAAGCCGCCCAAAAGGATTGGTTACCTTTCCGACGGCTTTGTCTGACCACCCGAATAAAATTCGTTAATTAAAGAATACCTGAATACGTCCGGAAATAAAATTGAAATTTTCTTCACCGTTCAAAGCACATTTATTCATGTGTGCAAAATTGTAATTCAAACGCAAACGAATAAACTCCTTCCAGTAATAATTACACCCCACCGTTATCTGTTGCTGCTGGCCACCGTAAATTTCTGCATTCGAATTGCTCAGATCCAGGCAAGAATAGCGCAGGGCAAACTCCAAAGAGCCTGGCCCAGGCAATGCATAGCGGGCCCAGGAAGTGGAATAAGCGTAACTGTTACCGACAGCTATCACTCCTACCTGGGCATAAGTCCCCCAGGCCCGGTACCGGGGTTGGTGTTGGTTCCGGTCAGTCTGCACGTAAAAATATTCACTTTGCAAACTGACATGCCCCACAGCCGCTATCAACTCACCGGCAGCCTTGACCGAATTTTTAGCATCCGGAACGGTAGCCTCAACAAATTTGGTAGAGTTCACCATGCTGCCCAAATTAGCTCCATAACTGACCGAACGTATTGCCCCATCCTTGGTTGCATCCGGAACCCGGAAGGTGGCAGCAGCACCGGCATGAAATATTTCACCCCTCTCTTTCAACGGGTTATACACCAAACGGGCGGTTACAGCATATCCGTCATTCCCTTTATAATCCAGACGCTGATCAAAATGGGTATCTCCGAAAACACCGGCGGCATACCAGAAATTCTTGCACCATCCAATATACTCCAAACCCAGTTTTCGGCCGGGAGCAAAAGCTTCCGTCACACATCCGGCATTAATAAAACGAATGTTTCCCGAACTTTCCATATAATCAATACCGAACGGTTCTGCAAAATGTCCCACTCTGGCATAAGAATTTTCCTGAAAATTATACTGAATAAAAATATCCTTCAAAGAAACCCCTTTCTTAGCAAAACCGATGTCTATCTTTCCGGTAAAATCCCCGTATTTCCCGCTCACTCCCAGGCGTAAATCACTGATCGTAGCTCCGCTGCCCAAATGAGTCTTATCTTTAAAGAATGCCGTACCGTCAAAATAGACACGTCCGCTCACCGCCCCCTGCAATTTTTCCGGCAAGATTTGTCCGAACGCCAAAGTCCCCGTCAATAATATAGCAGAGGCAAACACAAATTTTTTCATACTCAATACCCGATTACAATTTTATCCGTTTTCGCATTCGCAGCGTTTTTCTTTACCCCCCATTCACCGGTCACATACTGATAATCTCCCTCCGGCACATCATTGCAATACACGGTAATGGCACGCGGATCGTTGTCCCAATACTGCTTTACGGTCTTGTTACCCATCTCTTTTTCAACCTTTTTGTCATCCGGATTTACAATCAGTTTCAACCCCACGGAAGTATTCATTAACTCCATATCTCCCCGGCTGTTCCCCCCTGCAAACAAAGGTTTGGTTTTGATAAACGTATTCACCACCTCTGCTTTTCCATTATCTTGCGGAACCGGATAGACCAACTGTCCGGTAGTCACTCCGTCTGCCGTGACCAAAGATTTTACCCCCAGAATACGTTCCTGAGGTATTCCCAATTGTTCCGCACAAAATTTCTCATACAAAAACTCCGGCGAAGCGGTCACTATCCATATCTCAAAACCATAATCCTTCAGATTAGCCAACAACTGCTTCATTTCAGGATACATCTTATTCTGGTATTTTTCCTGAAACATCACATGGCCGATTTCAGCAATCTCTTCCGGAGTCAGGCTCGATAAAAATTGAATACGGTTTTGAACATACTCTACCCCCACATTATTTCCATGCAATAATTTATCTACAATAGCCATCTTCTCTTTGGATTTCTTATCGGACTTGCCTGTATAGTTTTTTTGAGCAAATTCATACAGGGCTTCATCTGCCAGATAATAAGGAACCTGCCCGAATAAGGTGCCATCGCAGTCGAAAACAGCCACTTTACGGATTTTCATCGGTACGGTAGAATCGAAAAAAGCTTCCAATTGAGCATTTGTCTCATCGGAAAAACCTTTTACCGGTTTATAACTGTAACTCTGTGCTCCCGCATACATCAGGGAAGTAACTAACCAAACCAAGGTTATCCCTGCTTTACGAATCTTAACGAACATTTCCATCATAGTAAAATTATTGTTTGATTTAAAATACCAGCACAAAGGCTGCCGCAGCCATCAGACAGCCCAAAACAGGCCCTACAACAGGAACCCAGCTATATCCCCAACCACTCGGTCCCTTTCCCCGGATAGGCAACAGAAAATGGGCAAAACGCGGAGGCAGGTCCCGGGCCGGATTAATAGCATAACCGGTAGTTCCTCCCAACGACATGCCTATTGCCATAATCAAGAAAGTAACAGGAAAAGCCCCTAAAGAACCCATCCCGATTTCAGGCGTGTTCTCACCAATGGTAAAAGCCAAAATCACAAAAACCAAAAGAAAAGTGCCTACCCCCTCGCAAAACAGATTCCGGGGTTTATTCATAATCGCAGGCATGGTACAAAAAGTGGCGAGTTTAGTAGCGGAGTCATCGGTAATATCGTAATGGTCTTTATAAAAAAGATAAACCAGCACAGCCCCGGCAAAACCACCCAATAACTGGGCTGCAATATAAGCCGGAACAAAAGCCCACGGGAATACCCCTGCAGCAGCCAGTCCGATTGAAACAGCCGGATTCAGGTGAGCCCCGGAATAAGGACCTGCAATAAATACGCCGCACATTACAGCAAATCCCCAGGCCATTGTAATCACCACCCAACCTCCGTTATACCCTTTCGAACCTTTCAGAATATTGGAAGCGACAACCCCATCACCCAACAGAATCAAAACAGCTGTACCGATAAACTCAAACCATGCTTTCACGCATAACGAACAATCTATCATTTTATTCCCTTTAGCAAGTAAAACCTCGTACAACCGTCAATCAGGATTCAATACCTTTCTTATGGCATTATTCCATCCCGCCTTAGCCTTATCCATTTTTTCAGGCTCTCCGGCAGGCTCAAACCGGCGGTCTGCCTGCCATTGTTTCTTTATATCGTCTATACTGGGCCAGTACCCGACAGCCAGGCCCGCCAGATAAGCAGCCCCCAAGGCTGTCGTCTCTATAATTTTCGGACGGATAACAGCAGATTCCAAAATATCAGCCTGGAACTGCATCAGTAGATTATTAGCCGCAGCACCTCCGTCCACCCGGAGTTCTTTCAATTCTATTTCCGAATCCTTTTGCATGGCATTCACGACATCCATCGTCTGATAAGCGATGCCTTCCAAAGCAGCCCGGGCAATATGGGCTGCCGTAGTACCCCGGCTAATACCGGAAATGGCTCCCCGGACATATTGATTCCAATACGGAGCGGCCAAACCAGTCAATGCCGGCACAAAATATACGCCTCCCGTATCAGGTACCTGTTTAGCCAGGCCCTCAATTTCCGAAGAAGAGCGAATAATACCCAATCCATCCCGCAACCACTGAACAATAGCCCCTCCGACAAAAATACTGCCTTCCAACGCATAAGTCACTTTATCTCCTATCTTCCACGCAATAGTCGCCAACAAGTTGTTTTTTGAATAAACCGGCTTATCCCCACTATTCATTAAAAGGAAACAACCGGTACCATAAGTGTTTTTTACCATCCCGGGATCAACACACATCTGACCGAACAAAGCGGCCTGCTGATCTCCGGCAATGCCGGCAATCGGTACCTTATGAGCAAAAAGAGTGGTTTTCGTATGTCCGTAAATCTCACTGGAAGACTTTACCTCCGGTAGCATAGCCGCCGGAATATCAAACAAATCCAACAAATCCTCATCCCAGCACAACCGATGGATATTATACAACATCGTACGGGAAGCGTTCGTCACGTCCGTCACATGTACTTCTCCCCGGGTAAGCCGCCATATCAGCCAGGTATCAACCGTTCCGAACATCAATCTCCCCTGTTCAGCCTTTTGCCGTGCTCCTTCCACATGGTCCAGAATCCATTTTATTTTAGTAGCGCTAAAATAAGCATCAATGATCAAACCGGTCCTTTCCCGGATAAACTCCGTCTTCCCCTCAGCTTTCAGCGCATCACAATAAGCAGCAGTACGCCGGTCCTGCCATACAATCGCATTATATACCACTTCCCCCGTATCCCTGTCCCACACGATTGTCGTTTCCCGTTGATTGGTGATTCCGATAGCTGCAATATCCAACCCGTTGATTCCAATGGAAGCAATCGCCCCGGCAATGACCGATGCCTGAGAAGACCAGATTTCCTGAGGATCTTGTTCTACCCAACCAGACTGTGGAAAAATCTGCCTGAACTCCTTCTGAGCAACCGCTTTCACTTCTCCTTTCTGATCAAAAACAATAGCCCTGGAACTACTTGTACCTTGATCCAGCGATAATATATATTGTTTCATGCTCACAAAATATAATGTTTAGACAATTCAGTAAACTCCTCCACCTGACGTTCAACCCAATCCTGCCCCAACCCCAATTCATCAGCTATAATTCCGGCCACTTTAGGGGCAACCTCCACAGCAACCCGGGCATCCAGAAACAACAGGCGCACCCTTCTGGCCAAAATATCTTCCAACGTCAACGCCATCTCTTCCCGGACAGCCCATACGACTTCAGCCACAGTATAATCATACCTGGGATGCAACTTCTCCGCCATAGTCTCATCCGACGCCATCAGATTCCGGATAGCCTGCTGGTCAGATCCATAAATATACAGGTGGTCATTCAAATCCGGATTGGTTTGATAACCATGAATTTGCAGATTTTTAGTCACACACTCTCTTTTTTCGAGAAGTCCCAGTCCGATCACCTTATCCACTGTATCTTCCGCCATCTTCCGGTAGGTGGTCCATTTCCCTCCCGTTATAGTAACCAACTTATTTTTAGAGACAAAAATTTTATGGCTTCTGGAAATTTCTTTGGTGCTTTTACCTTCTTTTTTAGGTGCTGCCAGAGGACGCAATCCGGCAAAAACCGACAATACGTCACTGCGTTGCGGTTTACGGCTCATATAACGACCGGCAGTATTCAGGATAAATTCAATCTCGGAATCCAGAGCCTGAGGCTCTAACTCGGGCTTCTCCCGGAGCGTATCGGTAGTTCCCACCACCACTTTATCATGCCAAGGCACAGCGAACAACACCCGTCCGTCATCCGTTTTAGGAATCATAATGGCATAATCGCTTTGCAAGAATGTCTTATCCAACACGACATGCACCCCCTGGCTGGGTTGTACCATATGCTCATGGGTCGGTACATCCATTTCCATGATACCATCCACAAAAATTCCGGTAGCGTTTACAACCGCTTTGGCCCTCACTTCATATTCCCTGCCGGAAATCAAATCTTTTACTTTCACTCCCGCTACCATCCCGTTTTCCCCATGCAATACTCCTTCCACCTTCATATAATTGAGCGGACATCCTCCCCTCTCTGCACAAGTCTGCGCCAGATTCACAGCCAGCCGGGAATCATCAAACTGCCCGTCATGATAGACAACGCTCCCCTTCAAACCTTCCACCCGGACTGTCGGCAAATATTGTTCTGTCTTTTTCCGGGAAACATATTTGGAGCGGCCCAAACTAAGTCCTCCGGCCAATATATCATAAACAGTAAGCCCGACCGTATACAAAAAATTATCCCAATAGCTGTAATTCGGTATCAGAAACGATTGATTTTTTACAAGATGCGGAGCATTTTTCTTCAACAATCCCCTCTCATGAAGAGCCTCCAGAACCAGGGAGACATCTCCCTGAGCAAGATAACGAACGCCCCCATGCACCAGTTTGGTGCTCCGGCTGGAAGTCGCCTTGGCAAAATCCTCCCATTCAAATAAAGCAACGCTGAATCCCCGGGCTGCAGCATCAACAGCCACCCCCAAACCGGTAGATCCCCCGCCGACAACAACCATATCCCAAACCTTTGAAGTATCGGATATATTTTTTATCAATTGCTCCCGTTTCATTATGCTCCTGTTTATAAATTAAATACTCTGACTTTATCCGTGTATACGTAAGAAAAAATAAAAGTCAACACTTTTTCGGAAAAAATACAAATACGAAGCAGTTTCCCCCGATGATTTCAATACAAGAGAAAACCATTTAAAAAATATTCCCTACCTTAGTGCTGCCGAACAACAAGAATATTTAAAACATGAACATTGTATTCATCGAATCTTTAGGAGTGTGCGAAGAGGCCGTAAAAAACGGGACAGAATACCTGAAACAGCAAGGCCATCAAATCACCTGTTATCCGGACCGGACCGAAAATGAAGAAATATTAATCGAAAGGGCTAAAGAGGCAGAAATCGTGGTTGTCAGCAATATCCCGCTTCGTAAAAGATTTTTCGACTCCTGTCCCAAGCTGAAAATGCTATCAGTTGCATTCACCGGGGTGGACCACATTGACCTGGAAGAATGCCGGAAAAGGGGAATCGCGGTCTGCAATGCCGCCGGTTACTCTACCCAGGCGGTTGCAGAACTGAGCATCGGGATGATGATTGCAGTATACCGGAAAATCGTAGGAGGAGATGCCCTCACCCGCATCAGCGAAAGCCGCCAAAACATCGTAGGATGCGAACTCTACGGGAAAACGGTGGGCATTATCGGCCTGGGAGCTATCGGGCAAAGGGTGGCACAACTGGCCCTGGCTTTCGGTTGTCAGGTCTTAGCCTATAATCGCAGCCACAAGAACATCGCAGGAATCACCCAGGTAGACAAACCCACTCTTCTGAGCCGGTCAGACATCATCTCTATACACCTTCCCCTGACTACAGAAACGGCGGATTTTATCACTGCCTCCGACTTCGCCCGGATGCAGCCTCACTGCATATTGATCAATACGGCCCGTGGACCAGTTGTCAACAAAGATGCCCTGTATAATGCTTTGAAAAAAGGCCGGATTGCGGGAGCGGCTGTAGACGTCTATGACCGGGAACCGCCATTACCGGCCAATGACGAACTATTCAACGCCCCCAACCTGTTAATGTTGCCCCACATGGGATTCGCCACAAAAGAAGCTTTTAAAAACCGGCTGGAAATCGTGGTGAAAAATATTGAAATGTGGTTAGCCAATACCCCTCAAAACTTAGTATTCGTCTAATTCAACACTCTAAAACAAAAATTCTATGCTGAAATATCTGTTTATTGTTCTTCTCTTTCCCCTCTGCTCCTATGCAGGAGACTACCAGTTAAAACTGCACATCACCCATCTGCCGGAAGATGCAACCCCTATGCTGTTACGGGTATACAATGGCAATACTTTTATTGTCGACAGCATCGCCGTCCGGGATTCCTCTACCCTGACTTTCCGTATTCCCTCCCATACTCCGCACGGCCTATTCCGGACCATCCTGGGCATACCTCCCTATGCTCAATTTACGAACAGCCAACCCGTATCATTAGACGTCCTGTTCACCGGAGAAAATATAGAAATCTCCGCCGACTACCAGAATCCCGCAGGCACAGCTAAAGTTCTTGAATCAGAAGAGAACCGGATTTATTACGATTTTATCCAAAAGGATCTTCTGTTTTTTAAAAAACTGGGACTTTTGGAACAGACCGTCATGAACTATCCGGAACATGACGGATTCTACTTAAAATCATTGGAATTTTACCGGAAATTCCAGCAAGAACGGAGCAAACTCATCGACAAGACCTATGCTTCCCACCGGAATACCTTAGCAGGCCGCATCATCAAAAACCAGAAACTTCCCTTCACGGCCGACCAGATGACCAACGCCGAAAGGGATTCTATTTTCCGCACCCGGTTCTTAGACCAAATCGATTTCAACGATACGACCTTACTCTATACCAACGTCTACACAGACAAAGTCTTCCAGTACATTCAAATGCACATGAAAAGAGAGGCAGGACTCCGGGAAAATGAAGCCAATTGCATCCACGCCCTGGACCGGCTTATCCCCCGTCTGGAAATCAACCCTGCCATCCAGCAACACTTGCTGCAATTTTTAATCAACGGCTTTGAAAGCATGCAAATGGAAGAAGTACTGGCCCACATTTCCGCCAATTACATACAACAATGCGGCAGCTCCCGCGAATTGATTCAACGCCGGCTGGAAGGCTACCGGAAAATGGCCGTCGGACAAAAAGTACCGGATTTTACCATCTTGGATATCAACAACAACCCGGTCAATCTATACAGCCGCATGGAGCCCTACCAGCTCATTCTCTTTTGGCATACGGGTTGTGGCCACTGTCAGGCTCTGTTGGAAAAATTACCAGAACTGATTCAAAAAGGGTTATTTCAAAAACATCAGGTCAAAATCATCGGAATATCCATTGACGAAAACAGGGAAGAATGGTTGAAATATTCAGCCACCCACCCCTTAGACTGGGTCAACACTCACATTGAAGGAAGTTTCGAAAATCCCCTGGCAGAAGAATATAACCTGTTTGCCACACCGACCATGTTCCTGATTGACGAAAACGATCACATCATCGCAAAACCGACCACAATAACAGAACTGGAAAACGACTTATCCTCATTGGATTGAAAACAGGAGAGGCAACTATCTTCCTGATAAGAAATAGTTGCCTCTCTTCCGGCTTTATTCTTTAAAATAAATTCGTTTCACCCGTTGGGAAACACTGGTCAGCACTTCATAAGGAATAGTTCCCAACTTATCCGAGAGTTCTGTCACCGGTATGTGCTTGCCAAAAATCTCCACTTCATCCCCCACCTGCGCATCCGTATCCGTAATATCTATCATACAGGCATCCATGCAGATATTTCCTACAATAGGAGCTCGCTTTCCCCTGACCATCACTTCCCCGACACCCCGGCTCAAATGGCGGTCCAATCCGTCCGCATACCCTACCGGAATAACTGCAATACGGGAGTCCCGCAACAGAACACCTTTCCTCCCGTACCCGACTGTCTGTTCCGCCTTCACCTGACGGATGACAGCAATATAAGTCTTAAAAGAACTTACCGGTTTCAGCGGAGCCCCGACAGCACTGATTCCGTGCAGTCCGATTCCGAGACGCACCATGTCGAAAGCATACTGTCCGAAACGTTCTATCCCCGCAGAATTCAAAATATGACGGATAATCGGATATTCAAAATGTTTCTGTATCTCTTCCGTCATCTCCCTGAACCGATTGATTTGCAATAAAGTATAATCATCATGTACCGCCTCATCGCTTCCTGCCAGGTGAGAAAATACGGAACGAAGCATCACCCTGCGTTTCACACCAAAGAATTTCAGCAGTGCCGGCAATTCCTCCGGATCAAGCCCGGACCGGTTCATCCCTGTATTCAGTTTCAAATGGACGGGATATTGTTCTATCCCGTGTTTCACTAAAGCCCGGTCAAAGCCTTCCAGCAATTCCAGGGAATAGATTTCCGGCTCCAGATTAAATTCAATCATATTATCGAAAGCCTCCGGCTCGGGATTCATCACTCCTATCGGAATATGAATACCGGCAGCCCGAAGCACTACCCCTTCATCAGCAAAAGCCACCATCAGATAATTCACCCCTTGATATTGCAACAAACTTGCTATTTCCCCGGCTCCACTGCCATAAGCAAAAGCTTTCACCATCACTGCCATCTTGGTCCGTTCCGGAAGAAGTGAACGGAAATAATTCAAATTATGCACCATCGCATCCAAATCCACTTCCAACACCGTAGAATGAGATTGCTTTTGCAGAAAACCGGCAATGTACTCAAACCTGAATTTCCGGGCTCCCTTAATCAGAATAACCTGTTCTTTAAAATCATCCCGGTTTTCCTGACGCAGGAATTGTCCGGTGTCCTTATAAAAACGGCAATGAGGTACTAAAAAATAAGCTTTATACCGGAGAATTGCCTCACCGATACCGATAAATACCGATACTCCGGCCTTCCGCAAAAGAGAAGCCACCTCCCGGTACAATTGTTTTTCATCCGTCCCGGTATCTATAAAATCAGACAAAACCACCACTTTTTCCCGGCCGGCATCCTGCATAGACAGGGTGTTCAAGGCCAATTGAAAAGAAGCGGCATCCGAATTATAATAGTCGTTAATCAAAACACAATGGTTGATGCCTTCCTTGATTTCCATCCGCATGGCAATAGGTTGCAACTGCTTCACCCGTTCTGCAATGTATTCAGCCGTTTTCCCCTTTAACAATAGAACACAGACAGCATTCATACAATTTTCAAACGAAGCCTCGTCAGCAAAAGGAAGCTGTAACACAATTCTTTGCTGCCGGTAGTCAAGGGTAACCTCCCGGAAATTACCGACAACCTGCTGGTTCACTACCCTCACCGAAGCCCCCTCACTCTCTCCCCAGGTCATTCTCCGGACCTGCGGTTTCGCAACTGAAAAGACATAATCCAACGCTTCCCCTTCACGACCGATAATCACCTCACAATCACGAAACAACAAAGCTTTCTCTTCCAGTTTTTGCTGAGAGGAAATAAAATTTTCCCCGTGAGCATCACCCAAATGGGTAAATATACCGATTTGAGGGCAAATCATCTGCTGCAATTTTATCATTTCCCCGGGCAAAGAGATGCCCGCCTCAATCACTGCCAACCTTGTGCCGGACTCTATACCCAGCAGGGACAAAGGAACCCCAACCTGAGAATTGTAACTGCGGGGACTGCGATAAATGCCCGGCTCGTTCGACAACAGCTGATACAACCATTCCTTCACAATCGTCTTGCCATTACTGCCGGTAATGGCCACCACTTCTGCCGCAGCATGTTTCCTGTGCCAGGCCGCCAATCTTTGTAAAGCCGCCAAGACGTCGGGAACAGCATAAAAGCAGGCACCTTCAAGATATACGTCTGCCTTCCGTTTCTCATCCACCACAAAATGCCGGACTCCCCGGCCGTACAACTCTTTCACGTAATCATGACCATCGTGATTCACTCCTTTCAAAGCAAAAAACAAGGTGGATCCGGGCTTATTCACCGAACGGCTATCCACACTCACTTCTGCTATTTCGGAGTCTCCTGCCTGACAGTCCCTGCAATTCAAGATTTCCGCAATTTCCTTACTGCAATACATCATTTTATAACTACTGTTTTTACCTGTTTATAAAACCGGAGCAAATAAACGGGCAATGGATTCACGCACTTTATTTCTTTTCGGCCGGAATTTCCACCGTTGTATGGCTCCTTCCGAACTCACTTTTAAGTCTTCTATAAAATCGGCAGCCAAACGTTTCACCACTTCCCGGTCATAGATAATCAGGCTCACCTCAAAATTCTGTTCAAAACTCCTGAGGTCCATGTTAGCGGTCCCCACACTCGCCACAATACCATCCACTACAATAACCTTGCTGTGGTTTATCCCTTTCTGATACCAATAAATCCGCACTCCCGCTTCCAGCAGTTCCTCCGCAAAAGAACGGGTACACCAATGCGTCAGCCAGGAATCCGACTTATGCGGCAATAAAATACGGACATCCACCCCACTCATAGCAGCCGTTTTCAAACAATTCAAAGTCGTCTCGCCCGGCATAAAATAAGGCGTGGAAATAAAAACGTATTTCTTTGCCATATTAATCAATGTGAAATAAGCCTGTTGTATCGAAGCCCAGTCACTATCCGGCCCGGAAGTCACTGCCTGTACAACCACATTCCCCTCTGTCCGGACATAAGGCAAATATTCGTCCTTATCCAGCAACAACTCCCGACGAACGAAATACCAGTCAATCAAAAAAATCACCTGCAAGGAAGTCACCACCTCACCAACCACCCGCAAATGAGTATCCCTCCATACTCCGATCTCCGCCACTCCATCCATATACCGGTCGGCAATATTCAACCCTCCGACAAACCCCACCTCTCCGTCTATCACAGCAATCTTCCTGTGATTCCGGTAATTCGCCTTATTGGCGAAATGATGGAAACGCACCGGTAAAAAAGGAAAAATCTGGATTCCGGCCTCCCGCAGCTCCCTCAGATAAGGTTTAGATAAACTCCACGAACCGACATCGTCATAAATCACCCGCACCTCCACTCCTTCAGCAGCCTTCTGCAGCAATATTTCTTTCAGACGGGTAGCCAAACTTCCTTCCGCGATAATATAATACTCCAGATGAATAAACTTCCGGGCCTGCAACAAAGCTTTAAACAAGGCCGGAAAAGTCTCCTCACCATTATTCAGGATTTCCACCTGATTGTAACGGGTAAGCAAAGCCTTGCTGTTATTGAGCAGCAAAGTCATCAACTTCTTCACTTCCACAGATTCCCGCCTTTTTAAAAATTCCGATTTCTGGAGCAGTTGTTTCTGGTCCTCGCTCATATACTGCAGCCATTTCATATCTCCCAGCCCTTTCATCGAAAACATCTTATTCTTCCGGTAGTTTACCCCGAAATACAAATAAAATACAAAGCCGATTAAAGGGATGGTCACCAAAACGATAATCCACGCCAAAGTACGCACAGGATTACGGTTCTCCAAAATAACATTGAATACAACACTCGCTACAGTCAGAAAATATAAAGCGACGAAAACAGATATTGTTATTTTCAGCCAGGGCATATTTCAATTTTATCCTGCTCTTTCGATTCAGTGTCTTCCAATAAATTTTACCTTTGTATTATGAAACATACAATTCGTCAATTATCACAATACGCTTTACAAGAACTAAAAGATTCATATTCCGAATATGAAATCCAATGGCTCTGTAAAATTATCTATATGGATGTTTTACAGTTTACAAATATAGATATCCATCTGAGAAAAAACGAAACTTTAAAGGAAAGTTTTATAAATAAATTTTACGAAATTATCGGTTTATTAAAATCCGGCCAACCGTTGCAATACATCCTGGGCACCACCATATTTGCCGGACAAACCTTTAAAGTAAATTCCTCCACCTTAATTCCCCGGCCCGAAACCGAAGAATTGGTCTACTGGGTAAACGAATCTCTCACAGCAGGGAAAAAACTGCTGGATATAGGCACAGGTAGCGGCTGCATAGCCATCACCCTGGCCCGGCTCTGCCCTGCTGCCGAAGTCACAGCCATAGATGTAATGTCCGGAGCTCTGGAAACAGCCGGCATAAATGCCGGCTTACAAGGAGTTAAAACCCGGTTTCTCCAAAGGGACATCCTGCACTACGAACTTTACTCCTGGGACATCTACGACTGCATCGTGAGCAATCCTCCCTACGTCCGGGAATGTGAAAAAGCGGATATGGCCAGCCGGGTAGTGGACTACGAACCTTCCGCAGCCCTGTTTGTTCCGGACCGGGACCCCTTGCTCTTTTACCGTAAAATAGCAGAATTCGGAAACAAATATTTAAAAAAATCCGGAGAATTATTTTTTGAAATCAACGAAGCTTTCGGTCAGGAAACCGTAGAGTTGTTAAAACATTATGACTACCGGAACATCGAACTCCGGAAAGACCTCTACGGCAAAGACAGAATGCTCAGAGCACAGAAAAACGACCTCTAACCATGAAACAGATACACCCGGAAAAAGCCCTGAATCTGGCAGCAAGCCTGTGCAGCAAAAAAGAATATTGCAGCAAGGCCATCCGTGAAAAACTCCAGAATTGGGAACTTCCGGAAAAAGACATTTCGCAAATCATGGATTTTCTCATCCGGCATCAATTTATTGACGATCGTCGTTATGCCAGAATCTATGCGGAAGATAAGTTTCGCTTTAATCACTGGGGAAAACAAAAAATAACCCGGATGCTCCGGCAAAAAGGCATCCCGGGAGAAATCATTACCGAAGCACTTTCCGGAATAGCCCCTGCCGCTTATGCCGAAAATTGCCTGGAAATCCTGCGGCAAAAACTCAGGACACTGCCTCCGGAAGAACCTTATAAAACAAAAGGAAAGCTGATGCGTTTCGCTTTAGGCAAAGGATTTGATTACGACACAGTCATTCATTGCATCAACCGGCTCAACCCGGCTTTTCCTTCAGACGACGAATAAAAGACGGATATACGGTAAGTAACCTTCACCTGCAACTGAAATTTCGCACTGACAAGCCAGCCAAAAATTAGTTTCTGTTTCGTATTTTTTATAGTTTTGGACTAAAATTAGTAAACATGTGCCTGATTCATGCTTTTTTTCTGAAAAAAGACTTTCTGCCGGCAGACACGTTTCATTCCATGACCATCTCAGAGCGTCTGCCGGATACCCCCCTCCTCCGCAAAATAGCTGCGGAAGCCCAAACGGAATATATCCTGCTGTATTTGGGAAAAACACCTGCCCGTCTCTTACCGCAAGCCGCCGAACGGCTTATACAAGCGGCACAGATGAGTCAGGCAGACCTGATTTATTCTGATTACTACAAAATCAGGGAAGGACAACTCCTCCCCCAACCCACCATAGAATATCAAACCGGAAGCGTAAGGGACGATTTTCATTTCGGTCCTCTCCTGCTCTACCGGAGAGCAGCTTTTTCTGAAGCAGTGCAAAACATGAAACGGGATTATCATTATGCCGCCCTCTACGACTTAAGGTTAAAGATTTCCCAAAAAGGCCGGATTTTTCATCTGCCCGAATTTTTATATGCAGTAGAGGAAGACGACTACCGTCTCTCCGGAGAAAAACAGTTCGATTATGTGGACCCGCGCAACCGCTCCGTTCAAATCGAAATGGAAGAAGCCTGTACCGCCCATTTGAAAGCTATCGGAGCCTGGTTACCACCTGCTTTCCAAACATTAAACCTGGATGAAAATACTTTTCCTGTAGAAGCCAGCATAATTATCCCTGTAAAAAACCGGGCCCGGACCATTGCGGACGCAGTCAGGTCGGCACTCTCCCAGAAAACGGATTTCCCCTACAATGTCATTGTCGTAGATAACTATTCCACCGATGGCACCACTCAAATCCTAAAAGAACTGAGCCGCCAATCGCCCTCCTTGCTCCACCTCGTCCCCGAATGCCGAGAACTGGGAATCGGAGGGTGCTGGAATGAGGCCATCAACCATCCCCAATGCGGCAAGTTCGCCGTTCAGCTGGATAGCGACGACCTCTACAACAGCCCGGAAGTACTGAGTTCCATCGTTACAACCTTTTACGAACAAAAATGTGCCATGGTCATAGGCAGCTATCAAATGGTAAACAATAAACTGGAAGAAATCCCACCCGGATTGATTGACCACCACGAATGGACCCCGGAAAACGGACCGAACAACGCATTACGCATCAACGGGCTGGGAGCTCCCAGGGCATTTTATACGCCTTTATTAAGAAAAATACGATTTCCCAATGTCAGTTACGGCGAAGACTATGCCGTCGGCCTCGCGCTATCCCGCAATTACACCATCGGAAGAATCTTCCGGCCGCTTTACCTCTGCAGAAGATGGGAGGAAAACTCTGATGCTTCTTTAGATATGGATAAACAGAACAATTATAATTTCTATAAAGACAAACTCCGGACCCTTGAAATCCGGCAACGGATCTCACAAAACGCCGGCAGAATAGGCCGGCAAGACTAAAAGAGCAGAACTATCAGGCCCATGAAATCCATCTCGGAAATGAAACAGGACAAACTCATACAACTTCACCAACAGCAACTCCGGAACTTCGAACTGGCCCGAAAAAATTTTAAAGCACTCGGTCAGGTTGTCTACCGGAAACTCTCTGCCCTTGATTTTCACATCGCTTTGCAATACAATCCGGCCAGGATGATTTCCACCAACGCCAATGTTGCCCCTGAGGCTTTGAAAGCACGTCCCTGCTTTCTCTGCAAAGAACACATGCCTCCCGGCCAGGAAGGCATCCCCTACGGAGAGCATTATCATATTTTCATCAACCCATACCCCATTTTCGAAAAACATTTTACAGTCCCATCCAATACTCATTCTCCTCAGGCAATCGACAACCGGTTTGAGGACATGCTGAATCTGGCCTTTGATTTTCAAGACTATACCATTTTTTACAACGGTCCCGAATGCGGAGCTTCAGCACCCGACCATTTCCATTTCCAGATGGCCCCCCGGCACATAATGCCGTTGGAAGAAGATACCGAAAACAGACAACTGACCGACACCCTTTGCCGGAAGGAGTTTTATACCATCTCCACACTAAAAGAATATCTTCGGAAGGTGCTCATCCTCAAAACCGGAGAACGCCGGCTACTGCCCGGACTATTCGGGCAAATCCGGCAAATTATCGGAAAATACATTCCATGTCAGCAAGAGCCTATGATAAACCTGTTATGCTGGTATGCCCAAGACCAATGGACCGTCTGCATTTTCCCCCGCAGTGCCCGCCGTCCCCGGCAATTTTATGCCGAAGGAGAGGAAAAAATCATGTTCAGCCCCGGTTGTGTTGACATGGCAGGCCTCATCATTACCCCCCGGGAAGAAGACTTCCGCCGGTATAATATACCCCTGCTGTCGGATTTATTCGGACAAATAACCGCACAACCATCCGCCTGGCAGGAAATCATCACTCAAATCAAAACACTCTGATTTATGACACCCGTTACCTCCCTCATTGAAGTAGGCATTTTATTCTCTCCCACCATCCGCTTCCGGCTGAACGGATGTTTTACCACAAACAACAGAACGGTTTACCCGGCCGGAACCTATACTGTCACCAAAACAGAGGGAAAATATTTTCTGGAAAGCCAGGAAAACAAGGAAGAAGTAAAACTTCCCCTCCTCCTCCGCCCTGTGAACTTCGACTCCTCTGATTTTGAACTTACCGATGTGGTTATCGGAATACAGTTTCATTGGGAAAGAAAAGAAAACCAAAGATTTAAAGGACAGTTAAAAATCATAGACGAAGGAGCACACCTGACTGCCGTCAACATTTTATCCGTAGAAGATTACTTGCTCAGTGTCATTTCTTCGGAAATGAGTGCCACCTCCTCTCTGGAATTATTAAAAGCCCACGCGGTAATCTCCCGCAGCTGGCTGTTGGCACAAAAAGCCAAAGCAAAGGAAATACAGGGGAAAGCCCGGTCCTGCAGCCACACCGGTAAAGAATACATCCGGTGGTACGACAGGGAAGACCACCAGCACTTTGACGTATGTGCCGATGACCATTGCCAGCGCTATCAGGGAATCACAAAGGCTTATACTCCCGAAGTACAAGAGGCTGTAAACTCCACCTGCGGAGAAGTACTGGTATATGATGGCCAAATCTGTGATGCCCGTTTTTCCAAATGTTGCGGAGGAATCACGGAACGCTTCGAAAACACCTGGGAACCGGTGGAACACCCTTACCTCACCTCCATAGCAGACAGCCCCGACGAACTTCCCCGCCAAGACCTGAGCCGTGAAGAAGAAGCGGAAAAATGGATACGCTCAACGCCTCCGGCGTTCTGCAATACCGATGACCAAAATATCCTCACGGAAGTATTAAATGACTATGACCGGGAAACCCGGCATTTTTTTCGCTGGAAAGAATCTTTCACAACCCAAACGCTCTCCGAGCTGGTCCGTCGGAAACTGGGCATCGACTTCGGAACTATTCATGAAATTATTCCCATAGAGCGAGGTCCTTCGGGACGCCTGATCCGGGTAAAAATAGCCGGTAGCCGGAAAACGATGACCATCGGCAAAGAATTGGTTATCCGGAAAGCTTTTTCCGAAACACATCTTTACAGTTCCGCTTTCATCATTGAAAAAAACGGGGATCGGTTTACTTTTTACGGTGCCGGCTGGGGACACGGCGTAGGGCTGTGCCAAATCGGAGCTGCGGTGATGGGAGCCCAGGGCTACACCTACCGTCAAATCCTGCGTCACTACTTCAAAGGAAGCCAAATAGAAAAGATATGAGAAAACTGAAAAACAACCGCTTATGAAAAACTCCCCATGGAAATGGATTCCTTCCCTCTACTTTGCCCAGGGTGTTCCGTATGTCATTGTTGCAAACGTCGCTGTCATCCTGTTCAAACGGCTTGGCATGTCTAATATGGACATCGCGCTCTACACCAGCGGCCTCAGCCTTCCCTGGGTGATAAAGCCCCTGTGGAGTCCCCTGGTGGATATCCTGAAAACCAAACGGTGGTGGATCATCACCATGCAGATTCTCATCGGTGCAGGTTTGGGAGGCATCGCCCTCACCATAGAAATACCTTCTCCTTTCCGGTATTGTCTTGCTTTTATGTGGCTGCTGGCATTCAGCTCCGCCACCCACGACATCGCAGCCGACGGTTTCTATATGCTGGCCCTGGATGAAAAAAAACAGGCTTACTTTGTGGGGATCAGAAATACGTTCTACCGGTTGGCCGTGATTGCCGGCCAAGGGCTTCTGGTCATGCTTGCCGGAAATCTGGAAAAACACTACCTTCTGCAACACTCCGAGGAGCAGGCAATCCCCCGGGCCTGGGGCGTTACGTTCTGTCTGCTGACCGCCCTGTTTACCTTGCTTTTCGTCTACCATCATTTTTTTCTTCCCCGACCGACACTTGACACCGCAGCCTTACCTGCACAGAAACCGGGACCTGCCGCCGTTCTGCGAGAATTCGCAGACACATTCAAAGCCTTCTTCCGGAAAAAAGGGATTACTGCAGCCCTGCTCTTCATCCTTCTGTTCCGTTTCGCCGAATCACAATTGGTAAAAATTGCTTCCCCGTTTCTGCTTGACTCTCCGACAGCAGGAGGATTAGGCCTTTCCACGGCGCAGGTAGGTTTCATTTACGGCACCCTGGGTGTGATAGCCCTCACCGTCGGCGGCATTGCAGGAGGAATCGTTATGAGCCGCAAAGGCCTGAACCCTTGCCTGTGGGGCATGACGGCAGCCATGAATATTCCGAATGCTGTGTACCTATACATTGCCTTCGTCCGGCCCGTCGATGTTTCCGTTATTTCCGGCTGTGTCGTCCTGGAACAGTTAGGCTATGGATTCGGTTTTACGGCACTCACTTTTTTTATGATGCAATTTAGCAACGGCAAGCATCAAACGGCACATTATGCCATCTGCACAGGCCTTATGGCTTTAGGAATGATGTTGCCCGGTATGATTTCCGGCTGGATTCAGGAATTGACCGGCTACCGGAATTTCTTTATATGGATTATGATTTGTACCCTCCCCAGTTTCTGGGCCACATTCAAAATAAAAAAATCATTTCATCCGTCTACCCGATAATCATCCCCACGACGGTCGCCGAAAGTAAAGAAGCCAGCGTCCCGGCCAACAACGCACGCATACCGAAAGCCGCCAGCAAAGGTTTGTTTTTAGACGTCATACCCCCGATGCCTCCAATCTGAATGCCTATGGATGCAAAATTCGCAAATCCGCATAAAAAATAGGTACACATAATAACCGATTTGCTCTGAGCAAAAGCACCTGCAGCTTTAAGGTTAGCCAAATCCACATAGCCGATAAACTCAGTCATAATGATTTTTTGTCCCAATAAACTTCCGGCATAAGCCATATCCTGAGGAGCGATACCAATCAGCCACATCAGGGGCGATAACACATAACCGAGGATAAACTGGAGGTTCAGTTCATGACTGCGCCCGCCGGTCACTGAAGCCACCCATTCATTTATTCCGGTCAGACTGCCGAACTGAGTGAACAAATAATTGGCAAAGGCAATAAAAGCCACAAACACCAACAACATTCCGGCCACATTCACTGCCAGTTTCACCCCTTCGGCAGCTCCATTGGAAATGGCATCCAGAATGTTCTTCCCCACTTTATTTTTCGGCACCTGGATATTATTATTCACTTTACCGGTCTGGGGTACCAGCATTTTGGCAAACACCACAGCGCCGGGAGCCGCCATAACTGAAGCTGCCAGCAGATGTTTTGCAAAAATCAAACGCTGTACCGGATCTTCTCCTCCCAGAAAACTGATGTAAGCCGCCAACACTCCGCCGGCAATAGTAGCCATCCCTCCTGTCATGACCAAAAAGATTTCGGAAGGACTCATATCGTCAAGGTATTCTTTTATCATTAACGGAGCTTCCGTTTGTCCCAGAAAAATATTACCGGCAACCGACAAAGACTCCATACCGGAAATATTCATCAGTTTAGTCATGACCCAAGCCATAGCAAACACCACTTTCTGAATGATTCCCAAATAAAACAACAAAGAAGTCAAAGCAGAGAAAAAAATGATGGTAGGCAGCACCTGAAAAGCAAAAATATAACCCGCTTTGGTTGTATCCATCAGGTCGCCTAACAGGAAAACACTTCCATCCCTTGTAAAATCAAGGATTCGGATAAATATCTTACCGAAGAATTCAAAAATAGCCTGAACAAAAGGTACATACAAGATACCGACAGCCAACAGCAACTGAATGCCCAGACCGATACCGACCACCCGCCATGAAATAGCTTTCCGGTCCTTACTGAACACCCAGGCAATAGCCAGTAATGAAGCGATTCCCAACAATCCCCTGGCTACCGACTGAAAAGAAATGTTACTTTCTATATCAGTGGCCGACTGTATTCCGCCACCATGTTGTGCAAAGACCTGCCCCATTGAAACAATCAGCAATCCGGGAACTAACCATCCTATTTTCTTTAGTACACCACCCATAATGTTCATGTATTGACAATAAAATAATTTGGTCTGCAATTTAGCCTTAAAAATCAAGAAAACACTTTTTTCATTTTATTTTTTTTCATTCAAAATCAGAGTTTACATAAATGAAACTTCTATTTTTGCATCCAAAGAAAACAATTCAGAATTTCATGAAAATCCATTTGACCCATCTGTATGGAATAGCACTGGCCGTCTGCCTTTTTTATTCCTGTTCCGCTCCGGAAAAAGCGACATTGACCATTTTCTGTACTACCGATATACACGGCAGTTTGTTTAACTACGACCTTAAAAAAGAACAATCCACCTGCCAGAGCCTGGCGGGAATTGCCGGTTATCTCCGTCAGGTCAGGGAAAACGGTTTGGAAGATTATATTTTACTGGACGGCGGCGACCTCCTTCAAGGACAACCGACCAACTATTATTTCAATTTCATAGACACTACCCAGACCAACCTGGTGGCCCGAATCCTCAACGACCTTGGATATGACGCTGCTGCTGTCGGCAATCACGACATCGAAACAGGCCATGCCGTATACGATAAGGTCAGAAAAGAATTCCGGTTTCCCTGGCTCGCTGCCAACGCCTTGAACATACACACCGGAGAGCCCTACTTTGAACCGTATACTGTCATCCGCCGCCAGGGACTTAAAATCGCTATATTGGGAATGATCACCCCGGGAATTCCAAAATGGTTACCCCGCCATCTCTGGGAAGGACTGGAATTTGCAGATATGATAGAAACCGCCCGGAAATGGGTTCCCCTCATTCAAAAGAAAGAACAACCCGACCTCCTTATCGGCCTCTTCCATGCCGGCTGGAATTATAATTATGCCGGAGAAAATGAAAATACTCCTTTCAATGAAAATGCCACAATGCTGGTCGCCAAACAAGTAGACGGCTTCGACCTGATTATATCCGGCCATGACCATCAGGAAAAAGCAGAAGAAATCATTAACAATGCAGGAAACCGCGTATTAATTGTCGACCCCCGTTCTCACGGAAGGGCTTTAGGCAAAATCACCGTTCACCTCAACCGGCAAGGCAAACAATATGCCAAAACATACGAAGCAGAACTGCTCGACCCGGCCCGGATGGCTCCGGACCCGATGTACATACAACAATACACGCCCGCCCTGGAAGAAGTGAAAACATATATCGACACACACCTCGGTGAATTTACGGAAGAAATGTCAGGCCGGGAGGGACTGTTCGGACCTTCAGCCTTCACCGATTTCATTCACAACGTGCAACTCTCCACTACCGGAGCGGACCTTTCTTTCAGCACTGTCCTGCAAATGGATGCCAGCATCAGCAAAGGGCCGGTCACCATCCGTGATATGTTCAATCTGTATAAATACGAAAACGGCCTTTACCTTATGAGATTCAGCGGAGAGGAGATTGATAAATACCTGGAATATGCCTATGCACTGCAATACAATACCATGACTTCTCCCCAGTCCCACCTGTTGCGTTTCAAAACCGACGAACAGGGGCAACCGGTCCGAAACACCAAAGGCAATTACATTCTGTGGGCCGACTACTATAACTATTCGTGTGCCGCAGGAATCCGCTATACGGTAGACGTCAGCAAAGTTCCCGGGGAGCGGGTAGAAATCCATTCCTTTTCGGACGGGCGGCCGTTTTATGCCGACAGCACCTATACCGTAGCCATCAACTCCTACCGGGGAAATGGCGGGGGCGGTCACCTCACCCAAGGGATGGGCCTCACTAAAGCGGAAATCAATAACCGGATTATAAAAATCTGGGACAAAGATGTCCGTTACTACATTTCCGAATACATCAAAGAAAAAAAGATATTAACCCCTCAATGCCGCCACGATTGGAAAGTAATTCCCGGAGAATGGTTCAAAAAAGGCAAAGCAACCGACTACCCCATCCTTTATGAGGGACACTGATTTCAAACCATCAATCCGTCCATACCCCATCCCGGACGTCAACAACAGCCTCCACTCTGTTTTCAAGTGAATCGGCTGAACCGGGAAAAATCTCCAATAAAAATGCCCCGAAGTTTACAGCACTTCGGGGCATTGCATTTCCGGCGAATAAGGTTACAGCTCCACAGGACCTTCGGACAACTCAAACTTTCCGGTATCTACACACTTGTAAGTAACCACATAAGTATGATTGTTTCCGTCATAAGTCAGGTAAGTAACCTTATAATACATATCCACTCCGTCCTTCTGAGGCAAAGCATCTTTATATGCTGTCTCCAGGAACAGCACTATTCCCGCCTGAATCTGTTCTTCCAGAATCTCTGCCGCTTCATCATCCGTTTTTCCGGTCAGCAGTCCTTCCGGGTCGTTGGGACGACGGGAAGTCAGACGAACATCAAAATTATCTTTATAAGTGCTGGCTCCAAACCAATACTCTGCATTCTTATACTTCGCATCAAAATAACCGTTTTTATTTTCTTTTACCCACTGCACCAGAATGTCATAATCAGCCTTTACCATAGTATGGTTCACTGTCGGGTCGAAAATCCACTTCCCATTGTAGATAAACTGGTCGGTTTTCACCACCACCGGATTATAAGCGGTCCATCCTTCCGGTCCGAAAGTATACTCATCCACCCGGTATTCGTACTGCTTCTTACTGTCATTGGCATAACGATAAACCACCTTCACCTGCTTTCCTGGTTGAGCAAACGAATAACGCATCCGAAGCAACTGGGGCAAATAGGCAGAAGCAGCGTAAGCAGACGAAAAGGCACCTTCGCTAATTCCGATTTCATCAAAATCCGCTGCAGACAAAATGTAAATATCATCCTGCGTATAAGGACTCCAATTGTTGTACTTCGTACTGTAACTGTATACCCCTACTTCCTGTCTCATTTCCGGAGCATTCACATCTTCCGCTTTTTCAAACACAGGAGCTTCTCCGGCCTCGATACATTCGAAAGCCATCTGTGTCGGAAATCTGTTATTTCCGTATGTACCGTAATGCACATTATAAATAACACCGACAACCGCATCTTTCCCAAACTTCTCCGCCAGCAAAAACATCAATCCTTTTTCTACACGGGCACTAATGGAATCTGCTGTAAATTGCGCCCCATGTTTGTCTTGCCAGGTCTTTAACTTTACATTGAAATTATTATTTTTCGTGCTCACTCCATACCAAAACTCTTCCTCACCATTGACATACTGGGCATGATTGGCCTTGGCATCAGCAAAAATAATCTGGTAATCGTATTTCGTCAGGGTGAAATCCCAGACATTCTGCGTTTTTCCAGCAATATCTTCTGCCACATTATAGGTCACCATCAGCAACTCTCCGTCCTCTGCTTCTTTATCCAAAGCCTTGGTCATATTATTCCGGTCGGGTTTATCGCTGCCGTTAAAAGCCAGGTAACCGCCGATATCACCTCCCACCTTCTGATAATCCGTTGCCTTGAGCGTCTGCTGGTTCAAACGGGCAAAGGCTCCTTCATAAAAATTATAAGTCACCATCACCGAAGAATTTCCCTGCAAACCGGGATAAACCGAAGCCAGAAAATCAGGCAGGTAATCGGCAATCTTCACACTATTGGAAAAATTCTTTTTCTCCTTAATGGCTTTTCCGGCAGCCGTATCTGCAGCCGTAGCGTTTGCCCTTTTCAAGGCCATATCTCCAATCGTCGCATAATCCGCATCCGTCAGAGTATATTCAATCTTACTTCCCAACGGTTCCTGCACCTTATCCAAATTGTCGTAAACATCATCCATGGGATTACAGGAACAGAAAGCAAGCAATACCAATAATATCAAATAAATTTTATTCATAATCCTTCTTATTTAAGCTCATTAAAATGTTATTCTCAAACCGGTAGACCAGGTAATGCCATCACCGAAATACACCAAAGCGGTATGCTCATTGTGTGTTGAACCGTCCTGAGCATCGGCAATATATTCCGTATTGAAAATATTATTGATGTTACAATAGAACTTCGCTCTCACACCGCTAATCTTGAAATTATAACTTACATTAGCATCTAAGGTGGAATAATCCGGCATTTTCCAGGAATCGTCGCGGTCGGTCGCTTTATTCCGTTTTGTGGGATCAAAATCAGCAAAATTCCGTCCGAAATAGTTCCAGCTCAAACCGATATTAAACTTAGGCAATGCCTCCCAGTTGGCTGCAAGGGAAGCAGTTGTCTGAGCCGCATTTCCTACGTGTAAATCCTTGATATAAGCATTAAACGTACCTAAAGCCTCCTGCTTATCGTTGTAAAGGGTGAATTCCACATCATCTCCCCAACGCCAGTCGCCCAAAGAAAACATTCCCCGCAAATCAAAACGGTCGCAAGGTTTAAAGGTCGCTTCCAACTCAATTCCCATGTGGATGGCATCAATGTCCGGAATGGTTGCAGTCTCGTTACCGATGCTCTTTGTCACGCTCTTATCCATCCATCTGGTGTAATAACCGTTCAATTTGGCATTAAACATCTCCATAGAAAAACCATAACCGATTTCAGCCGTTACAATCTTTTCATATTTGGCGTCTTTCTGCACCTCATTGGAATTTTTGATGAAAATATTATTCATCAAAGGAGCCTTGGTAACATAACCGGCATTTACAAAAACATTATGGAAAGCTCCCATCTTATAATTAAAACCGGCTTTCACGCTCACCGGAACAAAATGCTGCCAACTGGTTTTTACCGGCAACTTATTCTTATCGGTATTGTAAACACCGTATTTTCCTTCATCTTCTCTCCGGTAAGCCTGGTCGGAAACTGAAACCGAACCGAAAGCGGAATACTGAGGTTTCACAATTTCAGCCTGGGCAAATCCCCCCAACCACATGACATATCCCAGATTATAATAATTCACTTTATCCCCGATGCCCAATTGCCGGTTCGGTTCTCTGTTTTTCAGGTTATTGTCGATGAAGAATTTACCGCCCAGCAAATCCGTGATTTTACCATAATGATAGCCCTTATAATAACGGCCGTCAAAACCGGCAGTGATATGAATATCCTTTCCGACATTATTGGTATAAGTACTCAAAATACCATACCAGTCATGGGCATTGGTTTCCATCGTAAAGACAACAGAAGAACCGTTGATATTGTTCCGGTTGGCTTCCATCACCGGAGCGAAATCAATCAGGCCATCCGGAGTCAGGCAAGTTTCTGCAAAAGGCTTACCGGTACTGTAATCCCATTGCAATTTATTCTTATCATCACCGTAAACTCTTTTTCCTCCACCGGTAGATTTAGAAAAATACACAGCCGTAGATAAATTGGAGTGATCGTTGATTGTCCAGAAATGATTTAAAGAAATCTGAGGCTTATGATACTCATTATAACCATATCCTGTAGGAGTCAGGACCCCGTTAATATAGCCGTAACTGGTATTCATCCGGATACCGTCTTTATGGTCCCGATAATCCTGTATCAATTGTTTGTTTCCTCTCTGATTGTGTTTTTGCGGAGCACCGAAAGCCGTAAAGGACAACCGGTGACGGTCATTGATTTTCTTGGAAAGATTCACAAAATAGTTCCATCCCAGGAAATTACCGCCTCGGAAATAACCGTTTCCTTCCGTGCGGGAACCGGACAGAGACAAAGCCCAGCCGTTTTTCATCAGACCGGTAGAAAAGTTTACAGCTAATTTTTCGTAACCGTCATTTCCCAAACCGTAATAAACGGAACCGCCCAAACGGGCATCCGTCGTCTGGGTAATAATGTTAATAGTGCCTCCTACAGAAGAAAGCCCCAGTTTGGAAGCTCCCAAACCCCGTTGTACCTGCATATACTTGGTCACATCCGACAAACCGGACCAGTTGGACCAATATACCTTGCCGTTCTCCATTCCGTTGACCGGCACACCATTAATCAAAACACCGATATTATCCGTATCAAAACCACGCAAAGCCACACGCGAATCTCCAAATCCACCGCCCGTCTTGGTAACATAGATGGAAGGTGTCGACTTCAATACCACCGGAAATTCCTGATTTCCCAGTTTATTTTCCAGAATCTCAGGCTCAATGCTGGAATAAGACACCGGAGTACTGCGGTCCGTCGTCACATACGAAGCAGACACTTTCACCTCATCCAATCCCACCGAAGCCGCCTGCATGGCAATTTGCCCCAAATTCAGATTTTTGGTCACTGCCAGCACTTTCCTCAATTCATTATATCCCACACACCTGAATATCAAAGCTACATTTTTCGATTTTACCGAAATAGAAAATTCACCATTGGCATCAGCCGCTACTCCATTCGTAGTGCCTTCCACCATAACTGTAGCTCCAATCAGTACTTCTTTCGTCTCAGAGTCGACCACTTTCCCTTTTACGACTCCCTGCGACATGGTTGCCAATGCCATAAAAAACACAGGCACCATCATTAGCACAATTTTAATACACATTCTCTTCATTGAAATGATTTGTTTTGATTAATGATTTACCATTTATCCAATAAAAATGATTCATTTTTTTGGTCACACCTTAAAAAATCGTATTGCAAAGTTAAATATTATAAAAGAGTTAATCTTTAAAAACATAGGCTTTTTTCATCTCTTAACAAAAACTTCACATTCCTTCCCTTTTTTATCCATCCTGTTTATTCTATCATCACCTCATTATCAAGAATGAAGACAATCTCCGCACACAATAATCATAAAAGATAAAACCACACAAAATATTCCTTATGCAACCGGAATAAAAAATTATCTCACTGACAACATAAAAAATCTCTTTTAAAAAGAATTTGATAATCAATCGATTAAACAGATTCAAAAAGAAAATTCGAAAAAAAATAAATTATTTTCAAAAAAAATAGATAAAACAGGTAACCTCCCCTTTCTTTTTTTCGTATAACCTCATGATTTAGCACACACCACGGGGAGAGGAAGTTTATAAACAAGCTGATTTCCAGAACAGTTCTTTAAATTACTGACAGATAAACTACGGGATTTACCACGCACACACCACACAGACGCACATATAATAATTTCTTTTCATATATCCCTATCTGCTCAGCTTTAAAAACGTCAGGAAATGTCTCCCTATTTTAAAACACAGAAGACGCAATCAAAAATTGCGTCTTCTTGTGTTTTACCCGTTTCAGTACAAATCATCTGATTTCTGAACCCGTTTTTATATCCTGGTCAGGCCGGACAAATACCAGGGAGCCGTCCGCATTTTCCGCCATCAGAATCATTCCTTGTGATTCGATGCCTTTCAATAATTTCGGCTCCAGATTCACCAAAATACTGACCTGCTGGCCTATCACTTCTTCCGGCGCATAATATTCGGCGATACCGGAAACCACCGTACGGGTATCTATACCGGTATCAATGGTTAGTTTCATCAACTTTTTCGTTTTGGCCACTTTTTCAGCAGCAACGATTTTTCCGGCACGAATATCCATCCTGGCAAAATCATCAAATGTAACATTCGGCTTGGCAGGAGCAACCCTGGCATTTGCCATCTCATTTGCTTTCTTCGTAGCCAAAAGTTTTTCCACCTGTTGCTGAATCTGAGAATCTTCAATTTTTTCAAACAACAACCCCGGCTCATTCAAGGTATGCCCGGCAGGAATAATCTGGTCTCCCATTCTATTCCAGGCCACCGGACCGATGTTCAGGAAATTTCTCAATTTTGCAGCACTGAAAGGAATAAAGGGTTCTGTCAAGGTAGACAAATCTGCCGCTATCTGCAAACAAATATTCAATATGGTCTTTACCCGTCCCTCATCGTTCCTGATTAACTTCCAGGGTTCTGTATCGGCCAGATATTTATTACCCAGACGAGCCAGATTCATACACTCTTTCAATGCCTCCCGGAAATGAAACGCATCTAAATTTTTCTCCACACGACCTATGATTTCCGGAATCTCGGCCAGTACTTCCCGGTCGTAATCCGTGAATTCCCCGCGTTCCGGCACAACACCACCAAAATATTTTTGGGTCAGCACCAGAGCCCGGTTAATGAAATTTCCGTAAATCGCCACCAACTCATTATTATTACGAGCCTGGAAATCTTTCCATGTAAAGTCATTGTCTTTCGTTTCCGGAGCATTCGCCGTCAACACATAACGCAAGACATCCTGTTTGCCTTCAAAATCACGGAGATATTCATGCAACCAGACCGCCCAATTACGGGAAGTGGAAATCTTATCCCCCTCTAAATTCAGAAATTCATTGGCCGGCACATTATCCGGTAAAATATAACTGCCTTCTGCCTTCAGCATCGCCGGGAAAATAATACAGTGAAAGACAATATTATCCTTACCGATAAAATGAATCATCCGCGTTTCCGGATCTTTCCAGTATTTTTCCCACTCCGGCGTCAGGTCCTTCGTTGCCGAAATATAACCGATAGGAGCATCAAACCACACATACAGCACCTTTCCTGCGGCCTCCTCAACCGGTACGGGAACACCCCAATCCAGGTCCCGGGTAACAGCCCGGGGCTGCAAACCATTATCCAACCACGATTTACACTGACCGTAAACATTGCTCTTCCACTCCTGATGGTCCTCCAATATCCATTTTTTCAGCCAATCCTCATACTGCTCCAGAGGCAAATACCAATGCTTCGTCTCTTTCAGTTCCGGTTTATTCCCCGTAATAGCAGAAACCGGGTCTATCAAATCGGTTGCATTCAGGCTGGTACCGCAAGCTTCACACTGGTCTCCGTAAGCCCGTTCATTTCCGCAATGAGGACACTTACCGACAATATAACGGTCCGCCAAAAACTGACCTGCCTTTTCATCGTAATATTGCATGGAAGTTTTTTCCACAAACTTCCCCTCATCGTACAGCTTCTTAAAAAAAGCAGAAGACAACGCATGGTGCGTCGCGGAACTGGTTCTGGAATAAATATCAAACGAAATTCCGAACTCTTCAAATGAATCTTTAATAATTTTGTGATAGCGGTCTACTATATCCTGAGGAGTAACCCCTTCTTTCTGCGCTTTGATAGTGATAGGCACCCCATGCTCATCCGAGCCTCCGATAAATACTACATCTTCGCCTTTTTGCCGCAGATAGCGGACATAGATATCAGCAGGGACATATACCCCGGCCAGATGGCCGATATGAACCGGCCCGTTAGCATAAGGCAATGCCGTTGTGATCAGATTCCTTTTGAATTTAGCCATATACTTCTTGCTTTGAATATTTCCAATACTTTCAGATAGCTTGCAAAGGTAAAAAATAATTGTTTATCTTCGCACACGAAAAGGCAATCAGCCGACAGATTTATTTTTACTTTAATTAACCTTACGCTGTATATGTACAGACCTCCCTATCTCCAACCGGGCGATCAGGTTGCCGTAATTTCTCCTGCCGGAGCAATTGAACCGGCAGTCATCGAAGAAGCTGTAAAAACGCTCCGTTCGTGGGAATTAGAACCGGTCATCGGGAAACATGCTGCCGCAAAATACGGCTATTTCGCCGGGAACGACAACCAACGGGCCGAAGACATGCAATGGGCCCTTGACACGGAAGATATACGGGCCATTTTTTGCACCAGAGGAGGTTACGGAAGCATGCGGATTGTCGAACAACTGGATTATTCCATTTTCCAAGGGTCCCCGAAATGGTTGGTGGGATTCAGCGACATCACCGTCTTCCACGCCAAATTGAACACTCTGGGAATAGAAAGCATGCACGCTGCCATGCCCAAAAGCTTCCCCAATACAGAACCGGAAGCTTTAAAACGGACACGGGAATTTCTGTTCGGCCAGGTCAATGCCTACCAATTGCCGCCCCATCCCCTGAACCAATCCGGAATTGTAGAGGCAGAACTCACGGGAGGCAATCTGACCCTGCTACACTGCATCCACTCCTCCAATCTGGAATGCAAACACCAGACTCCGATTCTTTTTATTGAAGATATAGGTGAAAATCTTTATGCCATCGACCGGATGCTTCAAAGCCTGAAACTGGCGGAAAAATTCACCAAAATACAGGGGTTGATAGCCGGAGACTTCTCCGAAATGAAAGGCCTGAACTTCGGGAAAGACGCTTATACCATCATCCATGAACTGCTGGAAGAATATCAATATCCGGTATGTTTCGGTTTCCCGGCAGGACACTCTTCAGCCAATTACCCCTTAATTATGGGTTCCACCGTTCACTTAGAGGTTCATTCCGAAGGAACAACCATCAGCTTTTGTAACGACTAAAATATGAGAACATTCATCCTGTTTTTATCGGCAATCATCACCGTCTCCTGTACATCTCCGGACACCTTCGAAAAATACGAAGAATTACCGGATGAAACCTGGAACCGGTATAAGGTGGTAGAATTCACAACCCAAATTCCAGACAGCGGCTTCTATCAGATAAGCCTGTGTTTACGCCATACGACTGATTATGAGATGGCTAATCTCTGGTGTTTTATCGGCACCCGCAGCACTGCCGCCCGGGAACTAAAGGACACAGTCAACATCCGGATAGCAGAAGCCGATGGACGCTGGTTGGGCCGGGGTGGCTCCATCAAAACCATAGAACAGTCTCTCAGCCGGAATCCGGTGCACCTCCCTCAGGGGAAAGTGACCTTCCGCATAGAACAAGGCATGCGTATTGAAGAATTGAAAGGTATCAAGAATATAGGAATCAAAGTGGAACCCCTGCCATGAAAAATAAGTTGGCCAGATTTGCAGAAATGGAAGTCCTCCCGAATGTCTTTCAGCCCCGGCACACGGAAATTTTCCGGACGGACTACACGCTGAAAGGGAAATGGGGACAAGAGGTATTTCACAACAACCACCCGATAGTACTGGAAATCGGGTGCGGCAAAGGGGAATACACCGTAGAACTCGGTAAACTTTACCCGGAAAAAAATTTCATCGGACTCGATATCAAAGGGGCCCGCATGTGGAAAGGAGCCAAAACCGCCTCCGAAGCTGGTATGCAAAATGTAGTCTTTTTACGAATGTATGCAGAAATGCTGGAATCCGTTTTTGCAACACACGAAATCGCCGAAATCTGGATCACTTTCCCCGACCCGCAGATGGCCAAGGCCCGCAAACGGCTGACCGGAACCCGTTTCCTCAGCCTATACCAAAAAATCCTGGCTCCGGATGCCCTGATTCATTTAAAAACCGATAGTCCGTTTTTGTATACTTATACCTCCGAACTGGTCAAAATCAATCATCTGAAAGAATTTGTCAACACAGCCGATCTGTATGGTTGCGGTCTGGACGATAAAATATTAGGCATAAAAACTTTCTACGAAAAACAATGGCTGTCACGGGGTAAACAAATCAAATACCTCCGTTTCTCCCTGGGCAGCACTGTTTCTTTCCGCGAACCGGATATCGATATCGAAAAAGACGATTATCACAGTGAAGCCAGATACATGAACGTATAGTAAAACCATATATATGCCCAAAGTTTTAATGGCAATGAGTGGCGGAATCGACAGCACGGTAGCTGCCATGTTATTACGCGAACAAGGATATGAACTGGTAGGGGTCACTTACCGCACTTTCGACCAGATTTCCCGCGGCTGCCTGGAAAAAGAGAAAGGCTGTTGCAGTGTAGACGCCCTGTTTGAAGCCAAACGAATGGCCCAGGACCTGGGATTCGAGCACCATATCCTGGATATCCGGCAAGAATTCAAAGACCGGGTTATCACCAACTTCATCGACGAATACCTGCATGGCCGTACCCCTAATCCCTGTGTTATCTGTAATTCCACCATCAAATGGGGAAAACTGATTGAGACTGCCGACGAACTGGGTTGTGATTACATTGCAACCGGCCATTATGCCCGCATCGGACAACAGGACAACCGGTGGTTTTTGCGCAAAGGAGCAGACCTCTGCAAAGACCAGACTTATTTTCTCTGGACGCTGACCCAGGAAAACCTGGCCCGGACACTCTTCCCCTTAGGCCAATTGACAAAACCGGAAGTCAGGGAAATCGCCTTCCGGCACGGTTATGAAAAACTGTCCCGGAAAGGAGAAAGCCAGGAAATCTGTTTCATTCCGGACAACGATTACCGTGCTTTCCTTGCCGAACAGGTGGAAAACTATACCGGACAATACGGTCCCGGATATTTTATTAACACAAAAGGAGAAAAATTAGGGATGCACAAAGGCTTTCCAAATTATACCATCGGTCAGCGCAAAGGCTTGGGAATCGCTTTAGGCCAACCGATGTTTGTCGTTGCCATCCACCCGGAAGACAATACCGTCGTATTAGGGACGAAAGACGAATTGCAAGGCAAATCTTTCTATGCCACCTCTGTTAACCTGATGAAATACGGGCACATTCCGGACGGTCTGGAAGTGACCGCAAAAATCCGGTACCGGAATGAAGGGAAAAAGGCCAGCCTATACCCCGAAGGAGACCGTTTGCGCGTGGTATTCCACGAAACCATAGACTCCATCACTCCCGGCCAAAGTGCCGTATTCTATGAAGAAGAAGATATTGTCGGAGGAGGTATCATCTCCTGACCTTCATTTTATCCTCTATAATTTCCGTGATCACTTCGCGCAGGCTATAGCCCATTACCCGGACCATTTTCGGCACAAAACTATTGGCTGTCATTCCCGGAGTAGTGTTCACTTCCAGCATTATCACGTCTTCCCCACGGACAAATCCGTCTATGCGGACAATCCCTTCACATCTTAAAATATCATACACCTCGGAAGCCATCTCCTGGATTCGCCCGGTTATCTCTTCCGGAAACCGTCCTGGAATAATCTCATCCGACATTTTCGCATCATACTTGGCTTCATAATCGAAAAATTCTTTTTTCGGTATCACTTCCGCAACAGGCATCACCACTTTTTTCCCTCCGACTTTATACAAACCACAGGTAAATTCCGTTCCGTCAATAAAACTCTCCACCAGGATTTCACTACACTTACTAAAAGCCTCTTTAAGAGCCGCATCAAAATCACCGGCCGTTTTCACCTTCGACACCCCGAAACTGGAGCCTTCGGCATTAGGCTTCACAAAACAAGGCAATCCCACCGTTTCCAGAACCGCATCCTTGTCAAAAGCCTGCCCCCGCGTCAGCATCACCGGATGGGTGGTATGAATACCAAAACCATTCAGATAATTGGTACAGGTATATTTATCAAAAGTCAAAGCCTCACACAACACGGAACAAGTGGAATACGGAACCGCCATCATATCCAGATATCCCTGTAACATACCATTTTCCCCGGGATTTCCATGAATAGTGATATAAGCAAAATCAAAAGTTATCTTTTTACCCTGATATTCAAACGAAAAATCATTCTTATCCACCGGATATTGCTGCCCTTCTAATTCTATATGCCAATCCCGACCTCTCAGTATCATCAGATACTTATTATATTTTTCGCCGTCAACTTCTGCAAAAATATGCTCACCGGACTTCAAAGACACTCCATATTCCGAAGAATTACCTCCTGCTATTACAACTACATTTCTTTTCATTACATCAAATATTACTGATTACCGAACAACATACTTGTCCGCTCCTACTTTCTTACGGGGTACAAAATTAATTTTCAATTTTCAATTTCTCTCCTTCTTCAGCAGAAATAAACGGACAAACGGCGTCTTTCTTTTTCCTCTGCGGAGAACCCGGAAAAAATAAATATACTTTTCGTTATCTTTGCCTTCCGTTAAATCCGACAACACCTTCATCGCAAATGAGAATCAACGACCTCACTCAAGGCAGCATCTTCCGAAGCCTTTGGATTATGGCAGTACCTCTGATTTCCGCCTCTTTTATTCAAATGGCCTACAGCATGACGGATATGTTATGGCTGGGACACCTGGGCAGCGAAGCCGTTGCGGCTGCAGGAGCTGCCGGATTCTTCACCTGGTTATGCAATGCACTGTCTTTCCTGACCAAAATAGGAGCCGAAATTACAGTTTCCCAGTCTATCGGAGCCAAAGACCGTCAACGGGCAGGCCATTATGCCGGCCAAGCCGTTACCTTATCCGTCCTGCTCAGCTTCATCTATGCCTGCTTTATCCTCTGGGCGGCCCCCTCCCTCATCGGTTTGTTCCGGTTCGACACTTGCATCTCCACCCAGGCTGTCCGGTATATGCGCATCATCGCTCCCGGCTTATTTTTCCAATTCAACAACAATACGTTCAGCGGTCTCTACAACGGACAGGGAGACAGCAAGACCCCTTTCCGCATTTCATCCATAGGGCTGATTGTAAATATCCTGCTGGACCCCTTACTGATTTATGGTATCGGCCCCTTTCCTGCTTTAGGTACTGCAGGTGCAGCCATTGCAACCGCCCTGGCCCAATTGGTCGTATACAGTCTCTTCTGCCGGCGTATTTTCAGCAAAGGTTTTCCGTTGAATCCCATACGTCTCTTTAACCGGATAAAACCGGCCTTTGCACGCCATATTCTTTTGCTGGGCCTGCCCGTAAGCCTGCAAAATGCCCTGTTCTCCATGTTCTCCCTGACGTTAGCCACTCTCGCAGCGCAATGGGGTGCAGTAGGCGTTGCCGCACAAAGCATCGGTTCACAAATCGAAGCCATCTCCTGGATGACTGCCGCCGGCTTTTCCACCGCTTTAGCAGCCTTCACCGGCCAAAACTACGGGGCAGGGAATTACGACCGCATCCGTCAGGGTTATCGGCTCACCTTGGGGATAGCAGGAGGCATTGGACTTTTAGCCGGAGCCTTGTTTTTCATCTTCAACCGGCCCATTTTCAGTCTCTTTGTCACCGAACCCGAAGCCATTGCCGCCGGAGGCGATTACCTGAAAATCCTGTCCCTTTCCCAACTATTTATGATAACGGAATCAGTAACGGCAGGAGCATTTAACGGGACAGGACGTACCACGCCCCCGGCCCTGGTCGGGAGCATATTTACCGGCCTCCGCATCCCGATGGCCTACCTGCTGACAACGGTTCCGGCCCTGGGACTCACCGGAATCTGGTGGAGCATCACCATTTCCAGCATCCTGAAAGGCACCATCCTCCCTTTATGGTTTGTCCGCTTCCAAAGCCGGAAACTGAAACAAATTGTCAGATAAAGAATACCGGCATACCGGGCGAACATGTATATTAAAGAATTTTTTCCCTAATATTTTGTTTAGGAACAAAAAAGGAGTAAATTTGACGTCGGATTGATTGTATTCAATTATAAATCAAAATAAGTATAACCATAAATTTTTTTAACATGAAAGTAACAGTTGTTGGTGCAGGTAACGTCGGTGCAACGTGCGCAAACTGCATTGCAGAAAAAGACATTGTCAATGAAGTGGTTCTTCTGGACATCAAAGAAGGTGTATCCGAAGGAAAATCCTTAGATATGTGGCAGACCGCTCCGATCAATTTATATGACACCCGCATCAAAGGAGTTACCAATGATTATTCAGCAACTGCCGGCTCAGAAGTAGTCGTAATCACTTCCGGACTTCCCCGTAAACCGGGCATGAGCCGGGATGATTTGATTTCCACCAATGCCGGAATCGTAAAATCGGTTACGGAAAACGTGATCAAACACTCTCCGGATGCTAAAATCATTATCGTTTCCAATCCGTTGGATGTTATGTGCTATTGTGCTTATCTGGCTGCAAAAGTAGATTCATCCAAAGTATTCGGTATGGCCGGCGTGCTGGACACTGCGCGCTACCGTGCATTTCTGGCAGAAGCCCTCAACGTATCTCCGAAAGACATTCAGGCCCTGTTGTTAGGAGGTCACGGAGATACCATGGTTCCCCTGCCTCGTTATACCTCAGTCGGCGGTATCCCTGTCACCGAACTGATTGACGCAGACAAACTTCAGGCCATTATCGAACGTACCAAGGTTGGCGGCGGAGAATTGGTTAAACTGATGGGTACTTCTGCCTGGTATGCTCCGGGAGCTGCTGCCGCACAAATGGTTGAAGCCATCATCCGCGACCAGAAACGGGTATTCCCGGTTTGCGCTCTGTTAAACGGCGAATACGGAATGAAAGACATCTACCTGGGTGTTCCGGTCGTATTGGGCAAAAACGGTATCGAGAAAATCATCGAAGTAAAACTGGACAAAGAAGAAAAAGAATTGCTGGCCGCTTCAGCCAAAGCTGTACGCTCAGTGATGGACGTACTGGATAACATGAAAATGTTCTGAAAAACGGTACATTTTCCTTATACAGGTTAAAAATGGAAAAACCGTCCCGATATTCGGGGCGGTTTTTTATTTTTGTTCCGGATTCAACAGGTTGAAACATGAAAAGAAAAAAATTCGGTCTTTCCTCCCCAAAACATATCACCCAGGTGCCGATAGAACTGGTCCGGCTGAAAGAGAACAGTTTTCACATCATAGTAAAAACAGAAATTGACGGCGTCCGGGGAGACATGATCATTGACACGGGGGCTTCCATTACAGTCATTGACCAAAACAAAGTAGCAGAAAAAACGCCCGAAATCCAGACCAACCGAATCCAGTCAGGCAGCGTAACAGGCCAAATTCAGGAAGTGAGAATTTTCAAACCCGCCTATCTGAAAATCGGCAACCGGAAATTCAAAAACATACAACTGGCAGGCATTGACCTGCAATATGTAAACGAAATGTATGACGAACATCTGAAACGCAACGTACTGGGATTATTAGGCTGCGATTTCTGCGTAAAACATCAGGCCCGGATAGATTTCAAAAACAAACGTCTCATACTACATACCTAAAAAACGATAAAATCTTAAATCTGCTGACTTAAAATCGGATTTATCTGTTTTTTTAGAAAAAATATTATACTTTTGCACATTAAATCTTGCAGAAAGAATTTAAAAATAAAGTAATATAATAATCTATTGTAAAATGCAGAATAAAGGAGCGATTACATTACTTGCCATCGCCTTGGCTTTGGTGAGTCTTTACCAGTTATCTTTTACCTGGAAAACCAATCGGATTGAAAAAGCTGCGCAGGAGTATGCACAGGGCAATCCGGATAAAGAGAAAGCATATCTGGATTCCATTGCAAACCAGGAAGTATACAACCTTCTGGGAATTGCACAGTACACCTACAAAGAATGTAAAGAACTGGAGTTGAACTTAGGTCTTGACCTTCGGGGAGGTATGAACGTCACCATGGAAGTGGATGTGGCCGATGTGGTCCGCAGCCTGGCCAATTACACCCCGGATGCCGCTTTCAATGAAGCATTACAGGAAGCGATAAAAATGCGCTCCACCAGTCCGAAAGACTTTGTGACTTTATTCGGTGAGGCTTTCGAAAAAATAGCCCCGAATGCTCAACTGGCCTCTCCGAACCTTTTCGGAACGGTTGAATTGAAAGATAAAATCAAAATCGGTGCTACCAACAAAGAAGTGCTGGACGTCATCCGGACAGAAGCAGACGGAGCCATCGACAACACATTCAACATTTTACGTACACGTATCGACCGCTTTGGTGTTGCCCAACCCAACATCCGTAAAGCCGACATTTCCGGCCGTATCGTGATTGAACTTCCGGGAATCAAAGACGCCCAACGGGTCAGAAAACTTTTACAGGGAACCGCTGCACTGGAATTCTTCGAAACTTTCGATAACGGAGAATTTTATACCTATCTGGCAGCAGCGAACGACAAAGCGCGTACAATCAGTCAGGCCGCAGAAATTCTGGGTATACAGGACAGTTCACTGACTGTCGTGGCAGCACCCCAAACGGAGGAAGAAACCGCCGCATCCCAGGACTCCACGGAAAACAGCCTGCTGGCTAATATCACTGCCCAGGATTCTTTGAACAATCTGCTGGCAAACGAAGCAGAATTCAAAAAACAAAATCCCTTATTCTCGGTATTGACTCCCAGCGTTGACCGCAACGGACAACTGATTCCGAACGGTTCCATCGTAGGTTACGCCCGGTTGCAGGATACGGCTGCCGTTAATGCTCTTTTGGCTCTGCCTCAGATTAAATCGGCCCTGCCCCGGAATGCCCGTTTGTTGTGGGAAATGAAAGCACAAAACGGCATCGTGCCTTTACATGCCATCAAAATCACCACACGTGACGGCAAAGCACCCCTGGACGGAGGGATAATTACGGATGCCCGCCAGGAATTTGACCACCAAAACAGCGGCCGTCCTACAGTGTCTATGAACATGAACGGAGAAGGGACCAAAATATGGGCCCGCATGACCAAAGAAAATGTCGGTCACTGTATAGCCATTGTCCTGGACGGTTATGTTTGCTCTTCACCTAACGTGAGCGGAGAGATTCCCAATGGAAATTCCCAGATCACAGGAAGTTTTGACATCAAAGAAGCACAGGACTTAGCAAATATCCTGAAATCCGGAAAACTACCGGCTCCGGCACGTATCATCGCCGATGAAATTGTCGGTCCCTCCTTAGGTAGTGAATCCATCCAATCCGGTATGTGGTCATTCGTTATCGCATTCTGCCTGGTATTGGTTTATATGCTGTTCTTTTACAGTCGCGGAGCCGGTTTGGCTGCCGATATCGCCCTGTTCACAAACTTATTTTTCCTGTTCGGGGTGCTGGCATCCATCGGAGCCGTACTGACCCTGCCCGGTATCGCCGGTATCGTATTGACTATGGGTATGTCTGTTGACGCCAACGTGTTGATTTACGAACGTATCCAGGAAGAGGTCAGGGGTGGTAAAGGGTTGAGATTAGCCATCAAAGAAGGGTATAAACAAGCTTATTCCGCCATCATCGACGGTCAGGTAACCACGCTGTTAACCGGATTTATCCTGTATTATTTCGGTGAAGGCCCTATCAAAGGTTTTGCAACCACCCTTATTATCGGTATCTTCACTTCATTATTCAGTGCCATTTTCATCACCCGCATTATCCTGGATTATGCCTCCAGAAAAAATGAAAACATCAGATTCACCACGCCGTTTACGGCAAACTGGTTGCGTGACGTCCATTTTCCTTTCCTGGAAAAAAGAAAAGTCGGATATATTGTATCGGGTATCATTACCGTTATCTGTCTGGCATCTTTGTTTACCAAAGGACTGGATAAAGGTATCGACTTCGTCGGAGGTAGAACCTATACCGTCAGCTTCGACCAGCCTGTTCAGGTAGAAAACATCGCAGCCAGTCTGGCCAAAGTATACGGAAGTACCCCCGAAGTAAAAACCTTCGGTAAAGATAACCAGGTAAGAATTACCACCAAATACAAAATTGCAGACGAAGGCACCGAAGCAGACGACGAAGTTGAGACTTTGTTATATGAAGGCTTAAAAGAATACATCCCGGCAGGAACGACAAAAGAAGTCTTCCTGAGCGACTATCGCCAGATGTCACAGAAAGTAGGACCTGCCGTGGCGGAAGATGTTACCCGGGCTGCTATCTGGTCGGTCATCTTTGCCCTGATCGTGATTTTCGTATACATCATGATCCGGTTTACCAAATGGCAATACGGAGCAGGTGCAGTATTGGGGCTGGCCCACAACACGATCGTAGTATTAGGTATCTTCTCCTTGTTCTCCGGTTTGCTGCCGTTCTCCCTGGAAATCGACCAGGCCTTTATCGCAGCCATCCTGACAGTCGTGGGTTACTCCATCAATGACACCGTAGTTGTATTCGACCGGATCCGGGAATACCACCGTCTATATCCCAAACGGGACGATAAATCCAATACAGAGGCTGCGTTGAACTCAACCTTGCGTCGTACTTTCAGTACCTCCCTTTCCACCTTAGTGGTGTTATTGGCCATCTTTATCTTTGGCGGTACTTCCATCAAAGGTTTCGTGTTCGCGTTGTTAATCGGTGTTATCGTAGGAACCTATTCCTCTCTGTTTGTAGCAACTCCCTTGTCTTATGACTTCCGGAACAAGTTCGGGAAAGATAAAACAGGGATGAATAAAAAATAAAGATTAACTTTCTTTTTCAGGCCGCTCTGATATTCAGGGCGGCTTTTTTGTTATATCCTTGCATCTATCAGAAAATATCAAAAGAAATAATTATCTTTGGACACTTCAAAATCTAATATTACTTATGCTGTACGATAATTTCGCAATGCTCACCAAACGGGAATTGCTCATCCGGATGGTAAAACTGTTAAAATCAGACGAGCTGATTACCGGTTTGAAATACCTGCCCGTAGAAATGCGGCCCCGCGACAAACGCTCCGTAAGATGTTGCATTCACAAAGACCGTTACATCCTCAAACATAAAATCATTTCCATTTTAGGTTTTGAAATCACGGACGAAGAAATAGACCTTATCCATCTTTCCGAATTCGCCCGTATGGCTATGGCCGATAAAAATACCCAGGAAAATATTCTTTCCGTCGTCCATGAGGCTTGCAGTGCCTGCATCCAGTCCCAGTACGCTGTCACCAACCTGTGCCGGGGATGTGAAGGACGGCCTTGCGTCATGAACTGCCCCAAAGCAGCCATTTCCTTCATCAACGGAAAAGCCAGCATCAGCAGCACGGATTGTGTCAGCTGCGGCTTATGCCAGAAAGTATGTCCCTATCATGCCATTGTCTATACCCCGGTTCCCTGTGAAGAAGCTTGTCCGGTGAAAGCCATCAGCAAAGACAGCGAAGGAGTGGAACATATCGACAAAGAAAAATGCATCTACTGCGGAAAATGCATGCAGGCCTGTCCGTACGGTGCCATCATGGAACGTTCTAAAATCATAGACATTTATAAATCCCTCAGTAATCCGAAGAAACAAATCGTCGCTATTCCGGCTCCTGCCATTTACGGCCAGTTCGATGCCACTCCCGGACAGGTTTTGGCAGCCATCAAACAGATCGGGTTTGATGATGTCATTGAAGTCGCCCTGGGAGCAGAAATCACTGCGGCAAATGAAGCGAAGGAACTGGAAGAAAAAATGCAGGAAGGGCAAACATTCATGACCACCTCTTGTTGTCCGGCTTACACCGGATGGGTAGACAAGCACGCTCCGATGCTTAAACCTTTCGTATCGGAAACCCGGAGTCCGATGGTATATGCCGCCCGTTATGCCAAAGAAAAGTACCCGGATGCCGAAGTTGTCTTCATCGGTCCCTGCCTGGCAAAACGGCATGAGGCTGATGTAGTGCCCGAAGTAGACTATGTCATGAGCTTTGAAGAATTAGGGGCTTTCATGGTGGCTTACGACATTCACGTCAGCGACTGCAGCGAGAAAGAACTGGACCAGCAAATCACCAGATTCGGCAGGGGGTTTGCCCAGGCCGGCGGAGTCCGTGATGCTGTTGTCAACGCCATCGGAAATAAATACAAGACGGCCTCTTTTGAAGGACTGGATAAAAAGAACCAGGCTTTATTGAAAACCATGCCTAAAAAACCTGAAGCCCAGTTTATCGAAGTCATGGCATGCGATGGGGGATGCATCAATGGACCCTGTTCTCTGGCCCCTTTAACCCTGGCTAAACGACAAATCAAAAAAGTCCTGGAATAAGACCGGATTCTTCCCATAACCCCATTCTTTCCTTTACGTATAATAAAGGTAAACCATAAAAAATAAAAGGATGAAAAACGAAGAATGTATTTGCACACTATTGTCATGCAAAAAAGTCAACGAAAAAGACCAGAACAACCATTTTAAGCTTCAACCACTTCCCTATGCGGAAAATGCTTTAGAACCCTATATGAGCGAAAAAACGGTTCAGTTTCACTATGGCCGGCATTTGCCGGCGTATATTGAAAACACCAACAAACTGAAAGCCGGCACGGAATACGATCATTTATCGCTTGTAGAAATCATCCGGAATTCTTCAGGCACTTTATTCAATAATGCGGCCCAGGTATTCAATCATTATTTTCAATTCGAGGCCCTCGCTCCCCATCAGGAGGAAAAATCCCAGCCAGGACAGCATACCTTAAAAATGATAGAAGAAAATTTCGGAAGCCTGGACGAATTTAAAGATAAACTGACTAAATCTTCCATGCAATTTTTCGGGTCCGGCTATACCTGGTTATCAGTCAATCCGGAAGGGAAAATGGAACTCACCACAGCCGCCAATGCAGGCACACCCATCACAGAAGGGAAACTGCCGGTCATGAACCTCGACTTATGGGAACATGCCTATTATCTGGACGTTCAGAACCAACGGGCCAAATACATAGAAAACTTTATGAAAATCATCAACTGGGAGGTCATTGAAGAGCGCGTAAAATACATATTAAAAGAAAAATAAAAGCAAAGCCCGGAAAGCTGGTCCAAAAGGAATCACAATCCGGGCTTTTCACAAAACCTGTACCTACATATAGAGGTCGCGCTCACCCGCAGCAATTCGCTGATAATAATTCCGGAAAGCCGGTAATAACTTATTTTCCGTGAAAAAAGGCATCTGTTCTATCTCCTCCAATTCTTTCTGAATCAATTGCTCCCCCACCCGTCGGGTAACCTCAGATGCATAATCATTCAGATATTCCCGGAAAGTCAGAACAGCATTCAATTTACAAAACTTACCTTCCACACCTTTCTCCAACAAATTCATGATTTTATCTCCGGTCCGGCCGCAACGGTAACCCGCCGTACAAAAAGAAGTAATAAAACCATCTCCGGCCAGTTCCCTCACCACTTCGTCCAGACTTCTCTCATCTCCCAGCATAAACTGAACCTTATCGGGATTCTCTTCCTGGACTTTTTTCTGAGAATAAGCTCCAATCCCTATTTTAGAAGAAGCATCCGTCTGGGTACAACCGTATGTCATGATTTCACGGCGCAATTCCGCTCTCTCCCGAGCCGTAACAATCAGACCGGTATAGGGCACTGCCAACCGCAAAACAGTGACTAAACGCCTGAAAGCATCATCCTTCACTATATAAGGAGAGTTTTGACTCAGGAAAGAACCCAAAGCCGGCTGCATCCGGGGAAAAGAAATGGTATGGGGACCAATCCCGAATTGTCTTTCAAGATCATGGGCATGATGTACCAATCCCATGACTTCAAAACGCCAATCGTATAAACCGAACAAAGCACCGATAGCTACATCATCTATCCCGGCATCCATCGCCCTGTGCATGGCATACAAACGCCAGCGGAAATTGCCTTTCACCGTATTGGCAGGATGTAACTCGGCATAACGTCCCGGATGATAAGTTTCCTGAAAAACCTGGTAAGTGCCGATTCCGGCACGCCACAACTTCCGCAGATTTTCAATACTCATCGGAGCCGCATTGATATTGATACGGCGAATATTATTATATCCGTTGCCGGAAGGCGTTGTCCGTTTGGTTGCATAAATCGCAGCCATCGAATCGGCAATATAATCGGCATCACTCAGAGGATGTTCCCCATATACGGCAATCAGTCTCTTATGCCCCTCATCTATAACAGACTCCGTTTCCCGCCTGATTTCTTCCATGCTCAGGACATGCCGTTTCTCAGCACAATTATCACTTCGGAAACCACAATAAACACATCCGTTTACACACAGATTGGAACAATACAACGGAGCAAAAAATACAATCCGGTTGTCATAAACCTTTTTCTTCACCTGCAAAGCCGCTTCCCGCATTTCCTCCAGCATATCCGGATCCTCCACATTCAAGAGTACGGCCGTTTCCTCCGGTGACAACAACTTTATCTCCAAGGATTTTTTCAATATGTCCCGCACCCGGAATTTATCCGGCCGGGTATATTTTTCCAGATAACCGAAAATGGATTCCTCATCTATAAAATCCTTTCCGTTTATCAGATATTTTTCTATCTCAGCCGGTTTAATCACCTGCTGTGCCCACGCCTTTACGTCCATATTCCTCTCTGTTTCCATACCCGAAATATATAAAAGTTTCTGTTTTACAAAAAGGGAAAACCCTACTTTCACCGGAGTACATAATTAATCCCCGAAACATAGCCATGTCCGGGGATCATATTGTCCATACAATAAACTATCAGGGTACGCTCAATCCCCATGCATCGGAAAATTGAGGATACTTCTTCCGCACCTGAAAAACTTCCTCCCAGCATTCGGAATGAGAATGGAAAGTAGCGGCACTCACCCTGTACATTCCTTTTTCATTCAAAAGAACGGAAGGATTTTCAAATCCCATAAAAGATAATTTCTTTTTCAAATTTTCCGCTTTCTGCTTATTCTTAAAGCTGCCTACAATCACATAAAACGCTTTGGTTTCACCCTCCGTATCCGTCACCTGTTCTTCCTTTATAGGTACCACCGGATCCACCTGAGGCACGGTATCCCGCTGTACACTATCCTTTTTCACGGCAACCGGCTCCACGATGATTTCTGCCGGAGCCTCTTCCTCTTTCTTCTTTTTCTGACGGTCTTTGTGCCCGAACAATAAATTGATGCCGAAGCGTGCACTTGCAGACTGAGTATTGGTATAATTGCATGCCAGCAAATTATCCGTTTCCACATACAACTGAACCGGCCCTAACTTCGCAGTCAAACCGGCCCCCACATTCACATAACTTCCCCGCGTAACAGAATAAGATACGGAAGCACTTACATTTCTGATAAACCGGGCATTGGCAGAAGCCGTAAAAGAAGGCAGGAACATTTTATTTACCAAAGAAGCACGGAACAAAGCCCCTACCGTAAACATCCTGTTCAAACGATAGGTACCCCCCAGATACAATTTAGGGCTCAACATAGTGGTATAAGCCCCCCCCTTATTGCTCAAACGGAAATTATCTTTCAAAGAATCGGTTAAACGCGTAAAGGCAGAATCCATGGAATAATAATTGGGATCTTCTTTGTTCAGGATACTACCCGAAATATCAGCTCCTTCCCACTTAAAGGTCGTATTCTGATAAAAATTATAATTATACTTTTTATTTCCCCAGCGAATAAACCCCAAATCCGTCAAACTGGCGAACAAATCTATCCGGTCGTTCAATTTATACTCTCCTCCTAAATCAATTGCAAATCCAGGATTTTTCCCATGCAAAAAAGAAGAAACCGTTAAATCGTCCGTATCAAAATCTATATCACCCCAGTTAATAGGCTGGTTTAGCGGGAAAGCAGCCCCGTTCTCGTCGGTAATCAGTACCGGAGCAGATACCCGGATATTCTGACGGGAATGCAAAGTGACATTTCCGGCTTCATCCGTCGAAACACTCAGATCAGAATCCGTCATATTTACGTTAGCTATTCCCATCAGATATTTCAGGCGCCCGCCGACAGTCAGTTTCTCATTCACCCGTTTCGATAACCCCAAAGCAATCTCCAGATAAGAACTGGCATCCAGTCCCAACTTACCGAAATCCATATGGGGATAATCTCTATTCCCGTATTTTAAAAAAGTAAAAATATCTTTGTTATACCGGAACAAAAAATCGTTCCTCTGGGTTACGTCCAATGTCCCGTACCAGCTTTTAGCCCTCACACCGACAGATAAGATTGAAATTTCATTGTTGAAACTGATGTAATTCCGTTTATGCAAAGACTTATAAAACTTGTCGATGTCCATGTAAACAGAATCCTGAAATTTGGTCAGCAGATCCTCAGCCGTAAAAGAAGAATTCAGATAATTCACCGAAACACCGCTCAAAGCAGGCAATCCTACAAAGACTTTATATTCAGGCTGATAAGCCGGATTCAACCGGTAACGTTGAGGCAAATTAGATAAAAAATAAGAGGTATTATTACCATCCTGAGCATTTACCACACCCCCCAATGAAAGAATGGCCAGGGCAACCAACAAAATACGCTTCATATCATTTCCAGACTAACACTTATAACACTATTTTCACGGTGTAAATGTATGTTAAATAATCCAGATATTCAATAAAACTATCTGCAAATTATAAATATAAATTCATCTGCAAACCGCCCTCTTTCCCTCAAATATTATACCCTAATTCCAACTTAGCCACCTCACTCATCCGTTCCGGCGTCCAGGCCGGTTCAAACACCAGATTCACCGTCACCGCTTCAATGCCCTCTACTTCCATCACCACATCATGCACCTGCTGCACTATTTCATCCGCAATAGGACAACCGGGAGCCGTCAGGGTCATATGAATAATCACTTCGGAAGGCTTTGTAAATTCGATATCGTATATCAACCCCAATTCCCAGATATTTACAGGAATTTCCGGATCATAAACGGTACTGAGTTTTTCTATAATCAGGTCTCTTGTTAAACTGGCAACCATAGCAAATAAATTGGTGAGTGTAAAATAAATTAAGGTTGCTCCAACTTAGCCTCGGCAGCAACCGCATACATTTTAATCTGCCGGACCATAGCCAAAAGTCCGTTAGAACGGGTAGGAGACAAATGTTGGGTCAAACCGATCTCATCTATAAAACTCAGGTCCGCACCGGCAATATCGGCAGGTTTCTGACCGGAAAAAACACGTATGAGCAATCCGGCAATTCCTTTTGTAATGATCGCATCACTGTCAGCAGTAAAACACAGCACATCGCCTTTCATTTCAGCATGAAACCACACCCGTGACTGACATCCCTGAATGAGATTATCTTCCGTCTTATGGGATTCATCCATTCCTGCCATGCCCGAGCCTAACTCTATCAGATAAGCATATTTATCCATCCAGTCGTCAAAGACCGAGAATTCGGCCACAATCTCCTTTTCAATTTCTTCTATTGTCATCATCCATTCTTTAGATTATACCAAATAACTTGCCAACCTTCTTCAGCCCCTGGCAAAATAAATCCACTTCTTCCACCGTATTATACATCCCCAACGAAGCGCGCACCATTCCCGTTACCCCGTAATGCTGCATCACAGGCTCCGCACAGAGTTGTCCGGTGCGCACGGCTATTCCCATCTTATCCAGCAATATTCCGGCATCCGAATGATGTATATCCCCCAAAGCAAAAGACAACACCGAAGACTTGCAGGCTGCCTCTCCGAACATCCGCATCCCGGGAATGGCATACATCTGTTCCATCGCATATTGCAATAAATCGTGTTCATAGACGGCCATCTCTTCCAAGCCCACGGAATTCACATACTTAATCGCCTCCCCCAAACCGATAACCCCTATAAAGTCAGGAGTACCGGCCTCAAACTTAAAAGGCAGCTCATTATAAGTTGTCCTTTCAAAACGGACCTCTTTGATCATCTCGCCCCCGCCTTGCCACGGAGGCATCTGATTCAACAATTCTTCTTTTCCATACAGCACCCCCACTCCCGTAGGACCATATATTTTATGACCGGAAAAAACAAAAAAATCACAATCCAAAGCCCGGACATCCACAGGAATATGCTGAACAGCCTGTGCCCCGTCCACCAACACTTTCGCTCCGACGGCATGTGCCCGGCCTATCAATTCCTTCACCGGATTAACCGTACCCAGTACATTCGAAACATAAGCCACTCCCAACAATTTCACTTTCTCAGTCAGCAACGTATCCAGACCGCTTAAATCCAGCTCCCCGTTATCGCAGAAAGGGATTACCTTCAGGACAGCCCCTTTCCGCTCACACAACATCTGCCAGGGAACAATATTGGCGTGATGTTCCATTTCAGTAACCACAATCTCGTCACCCTCCCCGATAAAAGCCTCTCCAAAAGAATGAGCCACCAAATTTATACTTTCGGTAGTACCCCTGGTAAAAATAATTTCTTTTTCCGACGAAGCATGAATAAAATCCCGGACGATTTCCCGGGCCTCTTCATTCGCATCGGTACACTTATTGCTTAAAAAATGGACTCCCCGGTGAACATTCGAATTGTATCTCAGATAATACTCATTCATTTTTTCAATGACCTGCCGGGGACGCTGTGAAGTTGCCCCACTATCCAGGTAAACCAAACGTTTACCATATATTTTTTCTTCCAATATCGGAAAATCCGCCCGAATTTTATCCACTTCAAACATACACATCATCTGCTAAATGTTCCTTATGCATCTTACTCCTGCTTTTTACACTGCATCATACAATGATAACATTTCGAAAGCTCTCCCCTCAACCGCTTATCGATCAAATCATCTATCTTCCTCCGCAAAGGCTCCAAACGAACATGCCGGATAATATCGTGGGCAAAACCAAACATCAGCATCATACGCGCTTCCTCCGGACCGATTCCCCTGGAACGCAGATAAAACATCGCTTCCTCATCCATCTGCCCTACAGAAGCACCGTGACTGCATTTCACATCATCCGCATCAATCATCAGCTGGGGTTTCGAATTGACCCGCGCCTGTTCAGACAACAAAAGATTGTTATTGGCCTGATAAGCTTCCGTCTTCTGGGCATCGGGACGTACACGGATATAACCGCTGAAATTAGCCAGCGAATGGTCGTCCATGACCCCTTTAAAATGTTCATGACTCACACAATGCGGCGCAATATGGTCAATGTAAGAAAAATTATCCACCACCTGATTCTTATCCAAGATATACATGCCGTATAAATTACATTCCCCGCCCTCTTCATGCAAAGCGACATACATATTATTGCGTATCAGGCCTCCGTAAAGGGTAACCATATTACCGTCGAAAACAGCTTTCCTCTGCTGGGACACAAACAAAGAATTGACCTGGGAAGCTCCGAGATGCTGGTTCTGAACCTGATAATAATCCAAATAAGCACCCTGGGCCAGGCTCACCTCCGTCGTATTATTCATCAAAAAATGATGGTCAGACAACGTATGGTCGCAAACCAATACAGTTGCCCGGGCATTTTTACCCACAACCACCAGGTTCCGTTGAAATCCCATCAAATCTGCATTGGCTCTCAGCAAATTAATCACCTGTACAGGCCGCTCCAGGACAACTTCATCCGGCACATATACAAAAATCCCGTCCTGGGCAAACGCCGTATTCAACGCCACCAATCCATCCTTCCGGGCTGCCGGAGCATAACGATTATAATGCTTGTACAATAAATCCGGATATTTTATACAGGCTTCCCGCATACTGCAAATAACCACCTCTTCAGGAATCTCCGAAACCATATTGCCGTCAAACCACCAGCCGTTCACCGTCAATACCGGGGTCGTTACCAAATCGGTCACAGCACACCGGAAAGTCTCGTTCATATCCACCTCCTGCGGTATATACTTCAAAACAACCCGGTAATCCTTATTAAAAACAGGAAGCAAGTCAGTATAAAGATAATCTTCCTGTTTCTGGGGAATACCGCCCAACTGCACAAACTTTTCGAAAGCTTCCTTCCGGCAGCCATTCATCACTGCCCCGCACCCTTGCTCCAATTGGGAATATCCTTCCCGGAAAAGTGTCGCAAAATCGGTATTTATTTTTTCTAAAACACTCATTTCATTTCAGATTTTAAGTCTCAGATACCTGCCTGTACCGCCCGTCCGAAACTTATCATTTACACTCTGCAACTTCTTCTTTAATCCAGTCATACCCTTTTGCCTCCAGCTCTCCCACCAGTTCTTTTCCGGCTGTCTTGACAATCCGCCCGTCATACAACACATGGACGACATCCGGCACAATATAATCCAGCAACCGTTGATAATGGGTAATCACAATCGTAGAATTCTCCGGTTTTTTCAATTTATTCACCCCATTGGCAACAATCCTCAGGGCATCAATATCAAGCCCCGAATCCGTTTCGTCCAATATGGCCAGCCGGGGTTCTAATACAGCCATCTGGAAAATCTCATTTTTCTTTTTCTCCCCTCCCGAAAAACCTTCATTCAAAGAACGGTTCAGCAACTTATTGTCTATCCCCACCAAATCCATCTTCTCCCGGATCATTTTTAAAAAATCGGCCGCCGGATAAGAAGGCAGACCATGATATTTCCGGATTTCATTCACCGCCGTCTTTAAAAAATTAACCGTACTCACTCCGGGTATCTCCACCGGATACTGAAAACTCATAAAAATTCCTTCCCGGGCCCGGTCCTCCGCAGGAAGTTCCAATAAATTCTTCCCGTTAAACTCAATCTCTCCCGCCGTCACTTCAAACCGCTCCCTCCCGGTCAATACCGAAGACAATGTACTCTTTCCGGCTCCGTTCGGTCCCATAATCGCATGGACCTCTCCCGGATTGATCTCCAGATTAACCCCTTTCAATATCTCTTTGCCCTCCACAGAGGCATGTAAATTCTTTATCTTTAACATGGTCATATATTTTTATTTAAAACCCTGTAATATTCAGTAAAATCATCCCACGGAACCTTCCAGGCTTATCTGCAAAAGTTTTTGTGCTTCCACCGCAAACTCCATAGGCATTTTATTCAGGACGTCCCCGGCATATCCTTTGATAATCAGTCCTACGGCGTCCTCCGTAGAAATTCCCCGCTGATTGCAATAAAAAATCTGGTCCTCGCCGATTTTGGAAGTCGTCGCCTCATGCTCCACCTGGGCTGTCGGATTTTCAATTTCCAGATAAGGGAAAGTATGGGCTCCGCATTTATCTCCCAGCAATAAAGAATCGCACTGAGAAAAATTCCGGGCATTCCGGGCATTCCGGGCCACTTTCACTTTCCCCCGGTAAGAATTACTGCTATGCCCCGCAGAAATTCCTTTGGAAACAATCCGGCTACGGGTATTGTTCCCGATATGAATCATCTTGGTACCGGTATCCGCCTGCTGATAATTATTGGTAACGGCAACAGAATAAAATTCACTGACAGAACCGTCTCCTTTCAGAATAGTACTGGGATATTTCCAGGTAATCGCCGATCCCGTTTCAACCTGGGCCCAAATCAATTTCGAATTTTCTCCGCGACACAATCCCCGTTTGGTGACAAAATTATATATCCCCCCTTTCCCCTCCTTATCTCCGGGATACCAATTCTGTACGGTACTGTATTTCACTTCGGCATTTTTCTCTATGATAATCTCCACAATAGCGGCATGCAACTGGTTCTCATCCCGCTGCGGAGCGGTACACCCTTCCAGATAACTGACATAAGCATCATCCTCAGCCACAATCAGCGTTCTTTCAAACTGTCCCGTATTCCGGGCATTGATCCGGAAATAAGTGGACAGTTCCATCGGACAACGCACTCCCTTCGGAATATACACAAAAGAACCGTCGCTGAAAACAGCCGAATTCAGGGCCGCAAAATAATTATCCCGGTAAGGCACCACAGTACCCAAATATTTCCGGACAAGATCCGGATGATGTTGTACAGCCTCCGAAAAAGAACAAAAAATAATCCCCCTTTCCGCCAGCGTATCCTTAAAAGTCGTTTTCACAGACACACTGTCCATCACGGCATCCACAGCCACTCCCGACAAAGCCATCTGCTCATTCAAGGGAATCCCCAACTTATCAAACGTCGCTTTCAATTCCGGGTCCACATCATCCCAGTTCTTCTGCTCCTTTTGTTTCGGCGCCGCATAATATACAATATCCTGATAATTGATTTCCGGAATATCCAGCTGTGCCCAATGCGGCATCTTCATTGTCTGCCAATGGCGATAAGCCTGCAAACGAAAATCCAATAACCATTCCGGCTCATTTTTTTTAGCAGAAATCATCCGGACAACCTCCTCATTCAATCCCCGGGCAATGGTCTCCGTCTCTACCTGCGTCACAAATCCATACTTATAATCACTGGCTGTGACCTCTTCTATAATATTATCCATGATACCAGTTTATCCTCCATTCAAATTATCACAAAAGTAAGAAATTTCTTTAACACATCAATTTTTCCTTTCCCAACAATATGACGGATTATTTTTATCCGCGAATTTACACATCTATCCTGATCAATTCCTATTCGCAGGAACCGTTTTATTTTGTTATTTTTGTCCGGTATTTTTAATTCTTCAATCATTATGACAAAATATACAGAATTATCTACCCTTGGAGAGTTCGGGCTGATTGACCACCTCACTTCTTCCATACACATAAAAAACCCTTCTACTGTAAAAGGAGTAGGCGATGATGCCGCTGTCCTGGATTACGGCAATAAAAAAATCCTCGTCAGTACAGACATGCTTATCCAAGGAATACATTTCGATCTGACCTACACTCCGCTCAAACATTTGGGTTACAAAGCCGTTGCAGTAAATGCCAGCGATATTTATGCCATGAACGGTACGCCCCGGCAAATCGTTGTTTCCCTGGCTATTTCCAACCATTTTTCAGTGGAAAGCCTGGAAGAACTTTATGCCGGAATGTACATTGCCTGCGAAGAATACGGCATCGACCTCGTCGGAGGCGACACCACATCCTCCAAAACAGGTCTATGCATCAACATTACTATCCTGGGAGAAGCCGGGGAATCGGAAATCGTCTACCGGAATACAGCTAAAGAAAACCAATTAATCTGCGTAAGCGGCAATCTGGGAGCCGCTTATATGGGTTTGCAACTTTTGGAGCGGGAGAAAGTGGTTTTCCAGGACAATCAGCAATCCCAGCCTGATTTTGCCGGAAACGAATACATCCTTGAACGCCAGCTAAAACCCGAAGCCCGGAAAGACATTATTGCCGCCCTGAAAGAAAAAAACATCCGACCCACCGCCATGATCGACATTTCGGACGGTCTGGCTTCCGAAATTCTGCACATCTGCAAAGATTCCGGAGTAGGCTGCAACATTTATGAAGAAAAAATTCCCATTGACTACCAAACCTTCAAAATGGCGGAAGAACTGAATATGAACGCCACGGTATGTGCCCTGTCCGGAGGCGAAGATTATGAACTTCTGTTCACTGCTCCCCTTGACCAGTATGACATGCTAACCGCCCTACCGGACATCAGTGTCATCGGTCACACAACGAACATCAGCGAAGGATGTTCCATGACGACCAGGGATGGCAATACTTTTGAACTAAAAGCACAAGGCTGGACAAACTTTGCTCCGGCCGCACCAACAGAAAAAAATGGAAATGAAAAATAACTTACCCAACCTGCTAAAGGATATCGAAACATACAGCCGTACAGGCAACCGCAAGGCACTCAACACTGTTTTGCGCACCCTGATGAACGAACGCCATGCATACTACCAGCAAAGCATCCGGGAAGCCTTACAGCCAGAATTTTCGGAAGCACTCTATAAAGCTTTGCTGCTTGAACTGGATGAAGAGGAAGAAGACAGTATTGAAACAGCCGAACTGGCCTATGTAAGCCTGGGTACAGCCTTAAACGGAAAACAATCTTCCGAACCGGAATACTACAAACGCCGTTTGTTGCTGTTGCATTATTTCTGCGACTTCTTTACAGATTCCATCATAGAATTGTTCCTGACAAAATACAAAGAAGACAACAGGCTCCAGGCCCGGAATCTCGCCATAGAATGTCTGGAAAAAATGCAACTGGCAGATATGTTATATCTGGAAGAAAACAACCCGGATTTTATAGAAAAAGACGAACAGATTGCAGATGCCTGCAACCGCATCGCCATCTCTCCGGATTTATCGGCAGAAGAAAGGAAAGAAGCCCTTCTGCTCCATAAAATCTTATACGCCTACCTAAAGACCAAATACAAAAACTGAGAGTTGTAAAAACTCTCAGTACCCTTCTCTGATTTAACGATTCGGATTAAATCTTCTTTCACTACCATGCGGAGAAAACGCCCGGTGTGTCCTGTTTTCACCCTCTTCTCTGGGATGTGCTTTCTTCACCACAATCTTTCTTCCCTGAAAATCGGTCTCATTAAGAGCGTTAATGGCATTCATGCCTTCAGTTTCATCTTCCATTTCCACAAAACCAAAACATTTTGAATGCCCGGTTTCTTTGTCCATAATCACCTTAGCTGAAGTTACATGGCCATGTTCTCCGAAAAGAGTTTCGAGATCGTCACTGGTCGTGGCAGAACTCATTTTTGCTACAAAAATATTCACAATAAAAAAATTAAAAAAATGATTAAACATGTAGAAGGGTACGTAGCGATTACATTTTTAGTTACAAAAACACAAGCCTAAGATTCTTCTTCGGGACAAAGGTATACTAAATTATTAATAATCAGAAAAGAAATAAATTAATAATTCTCATCTGAAAAAAATATTCCTTTTTTCTTTTTGTTTTATTTGTATATTTCAAAGAAACCTCTACCTTTGCACACGCAAAACAACAGTTGTTGGTGGCATAGCTCAGTCGGTAGAGCAAAGGACTGAAAATCCTTGTGTCCCTGGTTCGATTCCAGGTGCTACCACCTCAAAATAAAGCAGTTACGAAAGTAGCTGCTTTTCTTTTTGTCTTCATTTTTCTATTGTTTGAACCATGTTTGAACCAGATTTCAAATATGAATGCTTCTGTTTCAGTGGTTTACTACAAAAACAAAACACTATCAAACGGAGAACACCCATTAATGCTCCGTATGACTAAAGACCGTAAGAGCAATTGACGAAGTTTAAAGCCGAAAACAAAAAGTTTACCGTTCTTTCCGTTTCTATGCTTTCAAACGGATTTCCGCCTTTTCCCCTTTTTTCAGAGTTACTTCCACCAATCCGCCTTCCGGCCGAACCGGCTTCTTATTCAACAAAAATCTTTGCGCCATATCTTCAGGAAGCTTGACCTTAAAGGTATTATCCGTTTTCGCTGTCAAAATCAGATGTTGCAACTTCCCGTCCTTCCAATCGGCATCCACCACACCGCCTCCCCGGACACATAATCCCGTAAAACTTCCCTCCTTCCAGGCATCCGGCAAAGCAGGCAATACTTCAATATATCCTTGCTGGCTCTGCACCAGCATCTCGGCAATACCGGCACAGCCCCCGAAATTACCATCTATCTGAAACGGCGGATGTGCACAAAACAGGTTAGGATAAGTTCCCCCTCCCCTGTAAATGATTTTTCCGTCAGCAGCCACAGGCGTCAACAGATTTTTCAAAAGCCGGTAAGCCCGGTTGCCATCCTGCAAACGAGCCCAGAAATTGATTTTCCACGCCCTGGACCATCCTGTTCCCCCGTCACCCCGGCGTTCGAGAGTCTTCCGGGCTGCCTCTGCCAATTCAGGGGTTTCCGCCACTGAAATCTGGTTGGAAGGATGCAAACCATACAAATGAGAGACATGACGGTGATGAATATCCGTTTCTTCATAATCCTGCAGCCATTCCTGTAAATACCCCCCGTCAGGACTGATTTGCATGGGAGGTAATTTTGCCAGGGCCTCTTGCAACTCTTTCACAAAAACCGGATCCTCGTTCAGAATACCAGCCGCCTGAATCGTATTGGCAAACAATTCCTTTACAATCTGCACATCCATAGTCGGCCCCATACAAACATAAACAGGCGTCCGGCTTCCCGGCATATAAAACCCGTTTTCCGGTGAAGAAGAAGGAGCTGTCACCAACCACCCGTGTACAGGCTCTTCAATCATTGACGTCAGGAAAAAACGGGCAGCACCTTTCAGAACGGGATACACTTCCCGCAAATAATTCCGGTCCAGCGTAAAAGCATAATGCTCCCAGAGATGTTCACACAGCCATGCACCGCCGGTATTGGTAGCCCCCCACGAGGCATGCTCTCCCGGGGCGGTATATTGCCAGGGATTGGTCATCATATGAGCAACCCATCCGTCTGCCCCGTAAAAAGTCCGGGCACTCACCTCACCCGAGGGCACCATCCCCTGAACCAGCTTCATCAAAGGTTGGTGAACCTCGGACATATTTCCCACCTCCGCAGGCCAATAATTCATTTGCAAATTAATATTCAAATGATAGTCTCCGTTCCAGGGAGTATGAATCGTTTTAGCCCACAACCCCTGCAGATTTAAAGGCAAACTGTTTTCCCTCGTACCGCTCAGCATCAAATAACGTCCGTATTGAAAATACAAAGCAGCAAAAGCCGGGTCTTCCTGTTCCCGGAAACGCTGTAACCGCAAATCCGTCGGAAGCGAATCCGGACCATTCCCCAGATTCAGAGAAACCCGTTCAAAACGTTCCTGCCAGGCAGCGGTATGCCTTGATTTCAACCGGTCGTAATCCTCTTCTTCAACCTTAGCCAACAAAGTAGCAACCACACGCTCATAATCAGCGCGCCAAAGTTCCGTGCCGGCAGACAAAAACACATAAGCAACAGTAGCTCCCTGAACATGAATCTCCGCCGAATCGGCTACCTGCTTCCCTTCATCCTGCAAAACCTTCATCTGAACCAAATAACGGTTCCCCTGGCCGTCCGTCCCGTTATTCAGTTGTCCGGCCATACAAACAACTCCGTCATTCGAATAGCAGGAAAAATTTTCAGGGCGGTCCAATGCAACATCAAAATCCAACCTTCCTTTTTCTCCGGCACTTAGTTTAATCACAACCACATCATCCGCATAAGAAACAAAATACTCCCTCCTATAATCTACACCTCCTACCTGAAATTTTGTCCAGGCTACTGCCTTGTTCAGCGACATTCCTCGTTCATAATGCTCATAACGCAAAGCGGAATCACCCCGGAATCCCTGCTTCAAATGTAAATTTCCCAACACCTGATAAGAACCGTAAGGAGCATCAGCCCCATCTCCGAAAGCAGATCCCCGTCCCCCGCATGCAAAATGTTCATACATGACTTGTTGCGCCTTATCATTCTTTCCCTCCAGTAATAACTGACGAATACGGGGCAAATACTTCAATGCCTCAGGATTCCGGGTATCGTCCACGGAACCCGACCACATCGTAATATCGTTTAAAGTGATACTCTCCCGTTCCACCCCTCCGTCAGGCATAGCCCCGAGACGCCCATTTCCCAAAGGCAAGGCCTCCTCCCACATCCGGGCAGGAGATTTATACCACAAACGCAAATCAGGAGCAGCTTTCTGACACCCCGGCAAACTAATCAAACTCCAAAGCAAACCAAAGAAGAAAACAGTAATTCTCATAATTTTCTGATCAAGAAATACCGGCTGATACACACCACAGACCGGCACAACAACATCCGTCGTCTGAAGAACACGCCTTCTTCAGATTTTCAAAGATAAAAAATTCCGGTAAAACATAAAAACTTTCCCCTAAGGGAAAGTTTACGTCTAAAAGCAATAAGCCAAACCGATAGACACTGTAGTGGCATTGGATTTATAATGACCGGAGAACTGGCCGTCCGGACTATACTTATCCGGATAAGTGCCATCCCGGGAAATGCCCTGGATATACAAAAAGGCCAAATCCACCTGCAAATTCCGGTAAGGTTCGAAAGACAGGCCGGCCGAGAACCCCAGTTTGCCCATTCCGGGAGTTTCCGGATTATAATTGTGCTTCCGGATAGGGCTCTGGTCATAATAAATCCCCATGCGCACATCCAGGCGTTCTGTAGCCAAATACTGAGCCCCCACCCGGTAAATCATCGTATTCTTGTAATTCTTTTCGGCTTTAATATCTTCTATCTGCAATATCTTCTCATTAAACACAACATTCAATGAATCGTAAGCCTGCCATCCTACAAACTGGAGGTCCAAAGCCAATTCCCAACGCTTTGAAGGACGGTAACTGACTCCAAAAGTAGTATTGGAAGGCAAAGGCAACTGTGCATGGAAAGTTCCTTTATCCAAAGGAGGCACCTGTCCCGTAGCATCAAGCATCGCCTTTATTCTTTCACTGGCATAATCCAGTTCTGCCGTTCCTTCGTCCACCTTCATCCGGATCCGGGAACGATAGGACAAACCCAAGGTCACCTGGTCGCACACATCATACATCACCCCGATATTATACCCCACCTTCAGCTTCGCTTTACCGTTCAACGTTGCGGACACCGGAACAACATCCGCATAATCCGGTCCGAGCAGAGGAACCAAGGAACCAACCGGCAATAAAGCCCTGGAAAGCGTCACTTTTCCCAATGCAAGTTCCAGACCTGCACCAATGCTCAGTTTATCAAAAATCCGGTAGGAAACAGTCGGTTGCAAAACATAAGACTTCAAAGAAATATCTTGAATCAAATGGGCCCCTTTCCAGGCCTGAGGCCATTCAAGGGAATTTCCGTAAGGAGTGGTCAAACTGAGACCAGCAGCCAGATTATCATAAATCCGATACCCCACATACCCATACACCGGCGTCCCGGCAGGATTATCCGTTTTCGCAGTATACCCCCCCTGCTGATATTTCGCATTCGAGAAAATGCCTGCAACTCCCAAAGATATATCCACATGCTCCCTCAGATATACCAAACCGGCCGGATTGAAATGCATACTCTCGGCCCCCAACTTCATACCGCTCCCCACATGTCCCATACCTGTCTGTTTCGTACTCAATACATTCACCTGATACCCCTCAGCCAATACCGATAAAAACAAGCCATTTACCAGCAGAACTAAAAAAAATTTCTTCATATATTACTTTTTCATTCAAAAAGATTGTCTGTGAATATATTACAAACAACCATAAAATTATAAAGCGATAAAAGTATACACTTTCTCCTGCGCTTGTTTCTACTTTACGGTATGCATTTATAACTTTGTTGCAATAAAAACCGAAAAATACCTCAAATATGTCTGAAACAATTGAATTTAAAATAACAGGAGAGTATATCGAATTAATCAAATTGCTGAAAGCCGTACAAATAGCTGAAAACGGAGCAATGGCAAAAACATTGGTAGAAAACGGCAAAGTCCTTCGCAACGGCGGGAAAGAACTCCGGAAACGGGCGAAAATACAAAAAGGAGAAATAATCGAAGCGGCCGGACAAAAAATCCGGGTAAACTAATACATTTCCAGCATATTCTTGACAGACCCCAGGTAATACTCCCTCCATCCTTCAGTAATCTCCTCATACACTTCTTCCGGGATATAAGTATGGGATAATTGTACCAAAGTCTTCTGATGCTGTTTTTTCAATGTAATTTCAACAACAGAGGCTTCTTCCTGCTCTCCGAAAAACCATTCCTGTACCAGCTTACAATGGGGAATAACTTCCAGGTTCACTCCCGTAATATCCCCTTCCCACAAAGAAAATACATACCCCTTTTCAGCTTTCATATCAGCCGGATAGCCACTCCATAGTTCAATCTGGAAAGGATTGGTTAATGCAGCAAAAACTTCTTCGGGCTCCGCCAGAATTTCTAACTGGTATTGAAAATCCATTGTCATAACTTACCTGATTTCACGACAAAGATACACCTTTTTATGAAAAATCCGCCGTCACTGTTTCCTGAGCCATTGTAAATATTCCTCCGGACTCCCGGCACACGGCCAGTCCAATGCAACGAACAGACTTTGTACAGCCTCCACCACATCCGCTTTTACATAAAAACCGTCATGTACATAGTTCAGATATTTCAATACCCGGAAAGCATTGAAACGATCAAAAAAACGCTTTATGAACTGTTCCGCCGCCCCACTGTTAGCATTGACCTCCCTCCACAGCTCCATTCCTCCGCTCACTTCCAGAAAATGCCGCAATCCGTCCGGCTGGCGGTTAAAATAAGCATTCACTTCACATTCATCACTCTGATACAAAGAGGGCAATCCCGCAAAAAAACGCCTCAAAGCCTCAAAAGCCTCAAAACAATAAACCTTATATCCCCCTCCATCTGCCATAATCTGTTTCAAAGTCCGCCCCGTACCGAAAGGAGTACGTTCAGAAAAACGGGAAGAAGGATAAACCCGCGTACTCTTCAACTCGCCGTAACGGCCGGTTGCTATTAATTTCTGGATGAAATAAAAGTCCTCCCCGGCCTGCCGCCTGTTCATCCCTCCCTGTGCCACATAATCACAGGCCCGGACAGCAAATGCCGAACCGATACAGGTATAGGCATAAGGATGTCCGGCATATTTCAGGGCCTGCTGATAATAACGAAGATACAGTTCATACTTTACCATCGCTTCTCTTTTTTCCTTCTCACCCTCCAGCCGATGCTCATACGCAATGGAAACTCCGGCAACTTTATGCTTCCGGAAATAAAAAATAATATCATCCAGATAATTGGGAGCCACCAAAGTATCTGCGTCCAATGAAATCAGGGGAGCCCTCTCCTTACCGCTTCTATAAAGATAAAATACGGCCGCATCCATGGCAATCTTACGCGCTAATCCCACACCGGCAAATTTGGCCGGCAAATCAAAAGCTTCCATCACACGGACTGAAAAACCCGGCATCTCCCTTCCGGCATACTCTTTCAACTCCCGGGCCAACACCTGATTTTCAATCTTAACTTCCGCCCCACAAACTTCACTGTGATTCACGACAACGACAACACCGACAGCCCCGGCCAAAGTGGAACACGCCGTCAAAGAATGAAGAGTGGCAAAAATATCACGGTCATTCAATACCGGTATGACGACAATAGCAGAAGGCTCATTGTCAAAATCCAGGTTATCCCCAATTTCATTCCGCTCAAAATAACGTTCAAAGATTTTCATATCCCTGTGTATATAAAGAAACAGCAGCCCCGTTACAGGCTGCTGTTCCGTCTCTCCGGAAGAAAATTACTTTCCGTTATTTTTTTTATACTCTTCATTCAGACCCTTCACCACATCGTTGGTAATATCAAATCCGTCAACAGCATACAACACCGTACTCCCCACCTGGGTACTCAACACAATGTCAAATCCTTTCTCTTTATTATATTCTTTCAGGAAAGAAGTCAGTTTGTCGTACAATTGCTTATTCAGCTCATTCTGCTCCCGGGCCGTTTTGTCCATCATATCCTGCTGCAAACGTCTCAGATTCTCCTGTTTAATCAGTAACTGGTCGCGGGCATCCACAGCACGGGCTTCTGACAAAAAACCATTGTTTTGAAGTTTTCTCTGAAATTCATTCGTTTCCTGGTCCAGGGATTTTGCTTTTATATTCAATTCTGTGCGGCGTTCCTCCTGCTTCTTCCAAAATGCTTCGTTCAACTCTATAGCGAGCAAATAATTACTCATCAGTGTGTCCGTATTAATGTACACAATTTTCGTTCCGGTTCCGTTGGTCTTCACAGCTTCCCCGCTACCAACCTCACCGTTTGCTTTTCCGGATGTACAACCGGCCAGAGAGAGTGCCGCAATAACAATGCCTGCCAATACACTCAACATGACAGAAGAATTCTTCATAAATTTATAACTTCGTTAATAATAAAATGTATGAATTTTACACCATATCCATTCATTTTCAGACGAAATCAATGGACTCAGCTCAATTCCAAGCTTTTCATTGCAAAGATATACTTATCTTCAGTTATTTGTCAGGGTTTTCCTTTTTTTTAGAATAATAAAGTTTCTTTAATAAATCTACCTCTCCCGGATTCAGCCATTCCCTCTCTTCGCGAATCCGCTTCCACACCTTCAAACGTCTGTAAGCCACCAAAGACTCCGTACCAATTCCGGCCTTCACATCGACATGCCCTTTCATCTCCACACTCCGGGCATATTCGTTAATCATCCGCTGCTGGTTCATCTTTGCATCCATTTCCCGGACAGGGGCATACGCCTGTTTTAAAATACCCGTCATATTGTTCCTCGCATTGAGCAACTGCTGCCGTTTTTCTTCACCCCAGCGCTTCACGACCAGCACCTCGGACAATTGCAGCGTATCGGGACCCATAAAAACCCCGGCCATATACTCCCGTTCTGTCAACGTATCCGGAATAACCATCATACAAGGCTTAAAACCCACATGGGTAAAAATCACCGTATCTCCCCGCATCACTGTGATATGAAAACGGCCCTCCATATCCGACAGAATTCCTTTCCCGCCATACCGGCAGGTCACATCAGACAAGGGAGCGCCATCCACCATATTGATAACAACCCCGGAAAAAAGCAAACTATCTGGTAAAATCACCCGCTGGGCAAAAGAATCTACCCCCGAACAAAAGAAGAGCGTGAAAATGATAAAACTAATTCTTACCATTTTCATTGGCTATCTCCGTATGCTGCAAAATATTTAAAAGTAGTTCACGGGCACGGAACAACTGGGCCTTTACCGTCCCAAGAGGTATTTCCAAGGTTTCAGCTATTTCTTCGTATGAAAATTCATCAAAATAACGCAATTCTATCAATCTCCGGTATCTGCCTTTCAACATGGAGACTTTCTGACGCATCAGGTCGGCACGCTGCTGGCGGATAGCCTCTTCGTCAGGTGTCCGGACATCAGCCGGTATGCTATTGATATACCCCCGGTCCTCCGGATTTATATCCATCACATCTAAAGATACTATTTGTGCTTTTCTTTTTCGAATAAAATCAATGGTATTGTTGGAAGCAATCTTGAAAAGCCAGGTACTGAAAGCAAATTGAGGCGAATAATAATTTAAACTGGTAAAGGCCTTTTCGAACGCTTCAAACATCAAATCTTCCGCATCAGTCCGATTATTAACCATCTTCAAAATCATGAAATACACAGAATCCTTGTATCTCTTGAACAACTCCCCATAGGCTTTCTCATCACCGGCAATTGCATTACACACGACTTTATAATCATATAAAGCCTTTTCTGACAGATTATTAGTTATCTCCATTTTCTACTAGTAAATATTGAATAAATACTATAATACCATCTATAAATAAAACCAAAGGTATTTACAGTCAACGAAGTTATGAATAATTTCTTTTGCCCCAGATGCTTCAAGCAAAGATTTATTACCATAAAATCTATTAAAAATGTTAATACCAGCGGAATCAATACATATTTGTGTAATTGTGACCAAAAAATAAAATAAAACGCTAAAAGATAAAAAACACATTCGACTACAAAATCCAGGCTTATTCTCATCCGGACAGGCAAAGGCCAGCGCCGTCTTGTCGCATAATAATAAGAAAAATCATTTTCCCATATTTTCGGACTTATCTCTTCTATGGAAACCCTGCTTTCAGGGTCTTTCACCACTTTCACCTTCCCTTTCTGGGATAAAACCTTCACCATTTCGGTATCATACCCGAGATATTCCTGGGTATTGCCGGTATATCCCCGTTTTTCCAGATAATATTTTTTCCGGTAACCCATATTATAGCCATTACCTACCGAATAAAAACCGTTTCTCACCAGCAACAACATTTTCCAAAACCACAGAAAACGGAAATAACGAGGCAAGCCTGTCCCCTTATTCCCGGCCTCATAATTCGAATAACCGATAACTACTGCCGTATTCGGTTCAAAATAAGATTGCATACAACGTATCCATTGTTTGGAATCCGGTACACAATTGATTTCAGAAAAAAGCAGAATATCATATTGGGCAGCCAATACACCTATATTAATGGCTATCTTTTTAGTACACCTGAATTTGGTACCCGGAAAAATCCGGGAGGTTTTCAGATGAGGGTATTTTTGCTGCAAATCGGAAAGCAAATCCTGAGTATCATCCTCGGAACATTCGTCAACCACAATCACCTCAAACAACGGGTAATCCTGCGTTAAAAACGCTTCCAGATTTTTCTCCAAAAGTTCTGCCTTATTCGAGCAGGTTATAATAACCGATACCCCTTCCCCCTCTGCGGCCACGCCCTGTTTTCTGTTCACCATCAACAGAACGGCCTTATAAATCATATAAACAGCATGCCCCGCAAACGTTATGACCAACAACACTAAAAAAAATCTGTTATATCCCAGACTATCCCAAAATTCAACGAAATTATTCATGGCCATCTATACATTAGCCGGGAAAGGCCATGCCTTTCCTGCTTCTACATTTTAATTTCTTTCTAAAAAAACACACAAATATAGTCACTTCTTCACTATTTTTTTTGCAATTCAGGATATATTTTATCATTTTTACGTGGGGTTCATCAAAAACAAAACGGACTTCTCAAATTGAAATTCTAACCATTACAAATGATATACTAACACAAAAACACAACCATCATGAACCAGAAAACAAAAGGAATCATTGGTATTCTAACAGGAGGGGGAGACGTCCCCGGACTAAATCCGGCCATCCGGGCTGTCACCATCCGGGCATTAAGGGAAGGGTACAAAGTCATCGGCATCAAAAGGGGCTGGAAAGGGCTGGTGGACACCGTCCGGGATAAAAAAGCGGATAATTCCAACAACTATTTTGAACTCACCGAAGAAATCGTGAATAAAGCCGGACGAACTGGAGGAACATTCCTGCATACCTCCCGGACAAGGGCATCCCATGTCCCCAAACCGGCCATACCCGACCACCTGAAAGATAAATACACGGACGACATCAACGATTTGACCCCGGAAGTTCTGAAGAACCTGGAATTTATCGGAATTGATTATTTAATTCCCATAGGAGGCGACGACACCCTGAGTTATGCCGTACGCCTGAGCCAGGAAGGAGTGAAAGTGGTTGCCATTCCCAAAACGATGGACAATGACGTTCCTGGAACGGATTATTGCATCGGTTTCAGCACTTGTATCACCCGGACTATCGAACTGACCCATGATTTGCGTACCTGCGCCGGCTCACATGAACGTTTGCTGGTTCTGGAAGTATTCGGGCGCTATGCCGGATTTTCCGCCATGCTTCCCACCTTAGCCGGTGCGGCCAATCGGTGCGTGATCCCCGAATACCAATTCGATATAGAACGTCTGGCGGAATTGCTATGCCAGGACCGGTATACTAATCCGAGCAGATATTCCGTAGTCCTCGTTTCCGAAGGAGCCAGCTACCGCGGAGGTCAAATGATGTTTCAAAGCGAAGAAACCGATATGTTCGGCCATAAAAAACTGGGAGGTATCGGAGACTATGTTTCCAACGAACTGAAAAATTTGTCCCCTCAATTCAATAAAGGGGAGACCATTAACATCATCAACCAGAAATTGGGTTACTTAGTGAGATGCGGAAACCCGGATGCCATGGATTCTATTGTACCGATGGCCTATGGAAACCTGGCCCTCGATTTGATTTCAAAAGGGATGCACGGACGTTTGGTCATTTTAAGAAACGGACGCTACGATAATGCTCCCATCGACATCATCACCAGCAGCAAAAAACTGGTAGACATTAATAAATTTTATAATGTCGACCGTTTGCGTCCGCAATACAACAGTTTTGAATTTATGCCCCAGATGATTCTCTAAAGCCAGAGAAGCATCCGAAAAGTTGATATTGTCTTCCCGGACCAGATTCGGGAAGACAGTATATCAAAACCCTCTTCTTTCCCGCTGCCAGAACAACCGAACTCTCCGGATAACCTCTTCCGGACCTTTACATTACTTCATTTTTTTAGGAGTGTTTATGTTTACATTTTTCTTTATCGTAGCGGAATCCGTGCTCAGACTATCCACTTCAACCACTACTGTTTCAGACTCCACAATCGTACCTACCGGCACACTTTGTTCTGTAACCTGCCGTTCGATTTTCCGTTCATTCCTTTTCTGGGAATTTCCGCAAGAAGTCATAAAAATCACTGCCATAGCCATAGCGGCAAAACTCCAAATTGAAGAACCTTTCGTTTTCATTTCCTGTTTTTATTTTATTGATTACGGAATTTTTTACGGCAGCAGGAAAGAAAGGTTTATATAAACTGAAATTTTATACCCAAAGAAAGATTAAAATATCGCTAAATTTCAAATACTTATTACAAAAACGCAGGTTTTTAAAGCGCGTAATGTATTCGTGAAATACCACACTTACATTATTATTAAAAACCACAAATTTCACACTGCCATAAACAAAAGAAAAATTCAACTCCCCATACATGCGCCGGAATATTTCCTCACCGGACCCCAAATGATCGTGATTTCCAATAATCGCCACATAAAGAAACCTCAACTTACTCATAATATCATGTATTCGGCAAAACTCCTTATTTCATCCCGAAGTCACTGATATCCCCGCCATGAACGACAAAATCCATATCATTGCGTCGATTGACATGCTTCACAAAATCTTCTGTCTCATCATACCACCGTTGGGAATCCCCCATAAACACGAACCTCACCGTATCCGAATGCCTGTCTTTCGCCGTGAGTTCCTCCAGATTCTTAGCATTAATGTTTTTATACTTTTTATCCAGGCGTGTATCATAAGGATGATATTCAAAAGGATCATATCCCAACAAAAAAGAAACCCACACACATACAAAACAAATACCTATACATAGTCAAAGAATATCTTACGATATATCCGGTTACACAAATTGCATGCCGAAAAATAAATTAACTTTGCTGAAATCTTATTTCAAACCATATGAATGTACATTTTATTGCTATCGGAGGAAGTGCCATGCACAACCTTGCTTTGGAACTGCACAAAAAAGGCTATCAGATAAGCGGCTCAGACGACGAAATATTCGAACCTTCCAGGTCCCGGTTACAACAAGCCGGCCTGTTGCCGGAAGCCTGGGGATGGTTCCCTGAGAAAATAACCCCCGCCCTGGATGCCGTTATCTTAGGCATGCACGCGCGCCAGGATAATCCGGAACTTCTCAAAGCCCGGGAACTGGGATTACGCATATTCAGCTACCCGGAATATCTTTACGAACAAACCAAAGATAAAAAAAGAGTCATTGTAGGGGGCAGCCATGGAAAAACCACCACCACCTCCATGATTATGCACGTACTTAAAACCTGCGGAATAGAATTTGATTACATGGCCGGAGCCTTGCTCGAAGGTTTTGATACCATGGTACACCTTAGCCGGGACAGTAAAATTGCAGTCTTCGAAGGAGATGAATACCTTTCTTCTCCCATTGATATGCGGCCTAAATTCCACCATTATTATCCCGATATAGCCATCCTGACCGGAATAGCATGGGACCATATGAATGTCTTTCCCACTTTTGAAAATTATGTGGAACAATTTGCGCTTTTCATTGAAAAAATACAACCCGGAGGAACCCTTATTTATTACGGCAAGGATGAACACATTCAAAGCATTACTTCCCGGGCCTCCCGTTCTGTAAAATTGCTTCCTTACGATACTTTTACACACCGGACAGAAAACGGCATCACCTATCTGACCGGGGGAGAAGAAATCCCCTTAAAAATCTTCGGGGAACACAACCTCCAGAATATTTCCGCAGCTTATCTGGCTTGTAAAGAGTTAGGCATCACCGACCAGGAATTTATGAAAGGCATATCCACCTACCAGGGTGCAGCCAAACGCCTTCAAAAACTGGCCGAAAAAAATCAGGCTACGGTCTACCTGGATTTTGCACACTCCCCTTCGAAACTAAAAGCAACCATCCATGCTGTAAGAGCCCAATACCCCGAACGAAAACTGATTGCCTGTATGGAACTCCACACATTCAGCAGCCTGAATGCAGACTTCCTGCCACAATATGGAAATACCATGAACGAAGCCGACAAAGCGATTGTATTTTTCAATCCGGAAGTAGTCAGACACAAGCAACTGCCCGAAATCAAACCCAACGACGTCAGACAAGGTTTCAACCATCCCGGCCTGGAAGTATTTACCGAAAACGGGAAATTAATTGAATTATTACAACAACAGGATTACCACAATACCGTTTTATTAATCATGACCTCGGGCAACTTTTCAGGAATTAACCTGCAAGAACTGGCCAAACAGTTGGTAGAAAATTAAAAATAGCCGGGAAAATTCCCGGCTACACTCACCATGCTTTTTTCTCTTTAAAGAAAATTTGTTTATCTTCAGGTTAACATAAAAACAAGGAAAGTCTTTTATGTTTTTTAATTTAATACTACGTAATATTCTGTTTTTATTATAACTTATAAACGGAAATATAGACAAATGTAAAGAAAATTTTGGTAAAAACAATTCAAAATCTTTACAAGTAAACAATTTTAGATTACGTAGCCATGGACATGTCAATAAACCACAGACTTGCAGAATTTTTACGTCAAAAACAAATCAAACAGAAAGAATTAAGACTCAAACTCGGATTAAACTCCCGGCAGCAGGTAAACAACTGGCTACATTGTATCAGCCCTATTCCGGCTAAACATCTGTTACACATTTTTTGCCTTTATCCGGAACTGAACGCCAATTGGGTCATTCACCAAATCGGCACTCCATTGATTGACCAGAAAACTCTACGTCAAATCAACCGCAATGAATACGGATTTTGTGAAGATTGTCTGGAAAAAGAAAAAGAGCTTCTCCTGTTGCAACGATTAATCACAGAACAAACAGAAGCAATCAACCAACATAACCGCGAAATCGGGAAACTGGAAGAACAAAACAACCGCCTGAAAAAGATGCTGAAACAAGCAGGAATAAAAATAGAAGGATAACAAAAGACAAAGTCATTTTTAAAATTCAATAAAAAAGAAATAAAACAAAAACGTTTTTCCAAAATCATTCCTATATTTGTAAGCACATTAAAAACAAAAAAACATGACACAACATAATCATATCGCTTCTTATTGGTGGTGGCACTATTTCAACTTCGTAATAAACGATGGGGTGATATGATGCTATGGAATTAAAACAAGAAACGCCTGATGTTTATTACAAACTTCAGGCGTTTTTCTTTTTATCGAATCACACAAATAAAACCACATGAAAGACCAGAAAAAAATCACATTGACAGAGCGGGAGATGCCAACCAGTTGGTATAACATTGTCGCCGATATGACAACCAAACCACTTCCTCCCCTTCATCCGGTAAGCAAGCAACCTGCCCGGAAAGAGGATTTTTACCCTATTTTTGCCGAAGAACTTGTAAACCAGGAATTCTCCCGGGAACGCTTCATTGAAATACCGGAACAAGTTCAGGATCTGTATAAAATCTGGCGGCCTACTCCTTTAGTCAGGGCCTACGCACTGGAAAAGGCCCTGGACACCCCCGCCCGGATCTATTTCAAAAATGAAAGTACCAGCATGGCCGGTTCCCACAAACCCAATACAGCAATTCCCCAGGCTTATTACAATTACAAACAGGGAATCAAACGGCTGACAACGGAAACCGGAGGAGGCCAGTGGGGGTCGGCACTCAGCTTTTCCGCCCGCTATTTCGGCATGGACCTGAAAATATTCATGGTAAAAGTAAGCTATAACCAAAAACCCTACCGTAAACTGATGATGAACACTTGGGGTGCAGACGTTATCCCTTCTCCGAGTGAACTGACAGAAGCAGGCAGAAAGATACTGCGTGAACACCCGCAGTCATCGGGCAGCTTAGGTATCGCCGTATCGGAAGCCGTAGAGATGGCCGCCCGTGACCCGCAGACCAATTATACTATCGGAAGTGTGCTGAACCATGTATTGATGCATCAAACCATCATCGGAGAAGAAACCATCCGGCAAATGGAAAAAGCCGATACCGAACCGGATATTGTCATCGGCTGTTTCGGAGGAGGCTCAAATTTCGCCGGAATCGGTTTCCCTTTCTTACGGAAAAACCTGACCGAAGGGAAAAAAATAAGGGTGATTGCCGTAGAACCCCAATCCTGTCCCAAACTGACACGGGGCAGTTTCCAGTATGATTTCGGGGACACCGTAGGACTTACTCCCCTTATTCCCATGTATACGTTAGGCCATAACTTTGAGCCGGCCAATATCCATGCAGGGGGACTTCGCTACCACGGAGCGGGAGCCATCGTCAGCCAACTGCTGAAAGACGGTTTGATGGAAGCCGTTGATATGCCCCAGCTGGAAACCTTTGAAGCAGGAGTCCTGTTTGCCCGGACAGAAGGAATTATTCCGGCACCGGAGTCCACCCATGCCATAGCACAGGCTATCCGCGAAGCAAAACGAGCAAAAGAAGAAGGAAAATCCAAAACCATCCTTTTCAACCTTTCCGGACACGGAATGATTGACTTGTACGCCTACGAACAATATTTCTCCGGAAAATTACAAAATTACACCATCCCGGACAGCGAAATATCAGCTTCCCTGAACGGACTGGAAAAGATCATCTGACCCCGGATGCTTTCCGGACCATCACATCTGTCCCGGTCCGGAAAGCAACCCCAAAGAATAAGGTATTAGTCTTTGCAATAACGTTTTATAACATTATATGCACCGACAATACCCAACTCTCCCGCCTTGCTCAAATCAGCATTTGCCAAGGCTTTCTGTCCGGTATAAATATACAACAGCCCCCGGTTAAAATAGGCCTCCGCAATATCTTTATCCTGACGCAAAACCTGGGTATAAGTTTCTATCGCTTTATCTATTTCCCCGCTTTTGGCATACACATTCGCTATATTAAACAAAGCAAAAATAAAATCCGGATCGATTTCCAGGCATTTCCGGTACCCTTCCAGCACCAAAGAATAATCAACCTGCCGGCTCTCTTCCCGTGCGCCGATTACCCTCGGGGTTTTATCGTCTATGGATTCAATATAATCATACATCAACATACGGGCATTCGCTTCGTTGAAAATAGCCAGTAAATTCCGGGGGTCCCCGGCCGATACCTTTGAAAAATCCTCTATTGCCTTAGTAAACTCCTGCCGGTTCAGGTAAAAACTTCCCCGCAACAAATAAGCATCCGGACTCCCGTTCGCCTGAATTTCAGCAGACAACCGCTCCATATAAGGTTGCAGGAACTCCGGAAGATAATGCTGGACTTTATTGCCTATGGTAATAGCCGGGTCATAATTATGAGATTGGTTATAATCCATAATATGCTTATTATAATATTGCACCTTCCCACTCCTCAAAGAATCCAGGCTCACATACTGGATATAAAACACCCCTTGCAATTCAACAATCACATTTTTGTCCTGTACCCGCCCATTAATGACATCTCTCACCCCATCGTTACGGTCATTCAGATCCACTACACGCTGAAAATTAGTAGCCGTATCGACCAATGCATTCCGGTCTCCGGCCTTCATTTTCTGATACCTTTGAAGTACCTGCGTCGCCTGATAACGGTCCTGATAAGCCGCAACAGAATCGCGTAAATGGTCATTCACCTCAGCCCTGACCAGATAAGCCTTTACAAAATCAGGATACAAACGGATACTTTCACTAAAATCATCATACGCCCCGTACAAATCATTGATTTCCATCTTCAGCAAGCCCCGGTTGAAATAAACCAGGATATTATCCGGATTCATCTCCACTACCCGGTCCAGGTCCCGGATGGCCGCATTGGTTTCCCCCACCTCAGCCCGTAACATCGCTCTGTTATAGTATGCATAAATATCATTGCTGTCAATCCGGAGCACTTCATTATAATCCTCCAGCATCTGCGGATACCTTTTCATGGCATGCCAGACCAAGGCCCGGCTCATTAAAATCGCAGTATTCTCTGGATTGGCTTTCAAGGCGCGGTTAAAATCCTCTATCGCATTATGGTAATCCTTTTGCTTATACCAAAGATACCCCCTCAGGCGATAAGCATCGTCCGAAAACATATTCAAATGAATGGCAGAATTACAATCCGCCATTGCTCCGTCCGTATTATCCAGTTTTTCACGTACAATAGCACGGTTCAGATAAGCCGCCAACAACTTATTGTCTATCCTCAAAGCCTTTGTATAATCCTTCTCGGCCGCTTCAAAATTTCCCATTTCCGCTTCCGTAACCCCCCGGTAAGCATACACATATGCCGCAGTAGGGTCCAAAGCTATAGCCTGGGCATAATCCTTCAAGGCTTCCTCATACTTATTCAGGCTGTTCCAGGCCACGCCACGATAAGTGTAAGCATGAAAATAATTGGGATTCAGCTCTATTGCTTTGGAATAATCCTGAATAGCCCCTTCATAATCGTCCAGGTTCAGTTTCGCCAACCCCCGGAAAAAATAAGGCTCAGGCAAATAAGGTTTCACCCGGATGATATTGTTAAAATTATCTATCGCACTGACATAATCGTCAAAATAAATGGCATTCCGCCCCATCCGCAACAAATTGGTCGTATTCCACTGTGCCGACCCCACCAACGACCACAGGCCCAAACAACTTACAATCAAAAGTTTCCTTATCATTTACCTCTACTCATTCTTCATTTTACAAGCGATAAAGATAAATAAAAAAATGGGATGCTTTCACATCCCATTTATTATATTGTGTGGATAATACTTAATCCTGCGGGGCATAGTCATTCTTATCATCCTCATCAATTCCCGGCGTAAATTTCCAGGTCGAATTGTCATAAGTCGGATTATTGCTGGCAGCATTGGCACCCCCCACTGTGATATAGCCATAATCATTCAAAGAAAAACCCACGGCAGAAACCCGGGCAGAACCCATGGCAGCAGGGAAACCGGTTACTTCATACCAACGGTCTGTTTCGATATTATACTCCCAGCAGCTTTTTGCATTCGGACCGATACCTCCGGCAACATATCCTTTGGCAACCCCTCCGTCCCTATTGGAAGTAAAGGCCACAGCATAAACCCTCGGAATATTTTCGTAATCATCATCAAATTTCTGGTCGCTCAGGTTTCTAAGCGGAGCCTTGGAAGACCAGGTGTTTCCGTCAAATACCCATACATCCCGTTTATACTCGGAAGAAGAACCCTGAGAGCTTCCCAGACACAACACCACTTTATTTCCGATCTGGAAAGTCACCGGAGCCACACGGGACTCACCCAAAAATCCGGCGTCTTTCCATTCACCCGTAGCAGGGTTATAAGAATAAATTTCCTTCGAATCTTTTCCGTCCAGGCGACCGGTACCGACATACCCCAGCTGATTCAAAGAAAAACCTACACCATCATAAAATCCGCTACCGGGATAATTGGTGATATGGCCTGCACCTTCCGGCTCGATCCACTTTCCGGTTAACCCGTCAAATTTATAAAAATCAGTGTAATACGTATCTTTCTCCAGGTTAGTCATTGCAGCCCTGTAACCTCCTCCGACGTAAGCGGTAGTTCCTACGACAAAAGCGACAGACCCCATACGGCCCAAAGCAGGGAAACTATCCACCCGCGTCCAGGTATGCCCGTCAAATCTCCAGAAATCGCGTAAATTCTTATCTTTCTCCGAAATGGAATAATTATACCCCAATCCCACATACACATATTCCTTGTTGTTAGCTTCGTCTACAATTTTAAAACGAACTGCATGTGTACGGCCCGTACCTGAAAACTCATAAGACTTTGACCAGTCTCCCCATGTATCATCATTTGAGTGACAAGCTGAAAAAAACAAACCTAATAAAATCAGGCACAAAAAATTTACTTTTTTCATAAACTACCCATTTATCTTTTTAATTATTCTGATTTCAAACATCTGGCAAAACTACACATTTTTTAGGTATAATTCCAATCAAATTAGGATATAAAATAAAAAACCTCCTTAGATTACGGTTTTTTAACAGTCTTTGTCGTTTAAAACCAGGTTTTTATAAAACAAATCCTAAAGAATCTTGTCATACGTTAAGCCTCAACGTACATCAATAAAATAGAAGATTGTTTTGCTGTAATCTTAGAAAATAATTTTACCTTCGCATCATATTTATCAATGACAAACAAGCGGCTTATGCGATTATTCATCCTGTTTGGTGTATTTTTTGCATTCTATTCCTGCAACAACAATCTTTCAACCATTGGGCAGGATATGATTAATAACACCAATCATATAGAGTTACAAACTATACAAATAGAAGAAGTATCTACCATTAAAATCGACTCATTCATTACCTCCACAGGCATTTATTACAACAATGACATCAATAAATTGTTCATGGGTAAGTTTGAGGACGAGTACAGCGGGACCACCCAGGCCATCCCTTGTTTTCAAATTGCACCGGTCTATCAGCCCAACATCAACGCAGCCGCCGTTCTGGACTCCGTGACTTTTAATTTCACATATGCCGGAGAAATGTGGGGAGATACCTTGACAGACCTGCGTATTCAGGAGTTTCAATTATTTCAGTTGAATAGCTTGCCGGAACTGGATTATGATGAATCCGGCTACTTTTACAACACCGCTCCGGTAAATATCCAGTCCACCCCTCTTTCCACCGTAGTGTTTTATCCCAAAACCGCCAATATAAAAAACGCTTACTTTAAGCTGAGCCATGAATTCGGAGAAGAACTTTTCGACAAGATGAAATACCGGGACCCCATATTTCAGAAAAGTGCCGAGAACCCCATTCCTTTTATTAATTTTCTCAATTATTTTAAAGGGCTGGCCATTGTTCCTGCAGAATCCAACAATTGCATGATGGCCATCCGGGCATCCAGCGACAGCCTTTATATGCAATTCCATTACCATGAAGGAAACGTTCAGTCTTCCATCAGCCTGCCTTTGTCACAACCGGAATATATGTACAACCGCATTGTTACCGAACCGACAGGTCCCTTTACTTCTTTGCAGGAACAACAAGACCTGGTTTCCTTTGAAGAAGCCGGGGATATTGCCCTGGCCCAAGGGTTAAGTGGTTATATGGTAAAGCTGACTTTGCCGGCACCACCGCTCAACCGTCCCTACACCACAATCATCAAAGCAGAACTCAGCATCAAGTCTAAAACTTTCGTAGACAATATCATCAATAACCCACAACAAGTTTTCGTCTATCAAACCAATAAAATCAATGAAGTCAAAGGCTTTCTATTGAACAATCCGAACAACAGCAACACCAGCATTATCGGAAAATACACCCAATACGACGCCAACCGGGACAATGACCGGTATGTTTTCGATATGACCGGCTATTTCCAATATTTATCAGCCACTCCTCCCTTACAGGAAAAAAACGAAATTTTATTGTCCATTCCCTACTGGACCAGTAGCTTTGACCGCCTGATCATAGACGAACTTCCGCTACTGAAAATCTATTATGCCATTTACAAAGAGTAAGCTATACCGTCATGAAAAAAATATTTCTTTTATTAATTATATCCACCGTATATCTTGGCTCATTCGCCCAGGATAACATAGGTACCCCTTACTCTGTTTACGGTCTGGGCCTGCTTCCGGAGAATAACGGACCTTTCACCGGAATGGGAGGTGTTGCAGCTGCCATGCGGGACAACAAAAACATCAACTTCCTCAATCCGGCCTCTTATACGGCTTTAGACAGTAACCGTTTCCATTTCCAGTTTGCCATGACAGGAGAGTATTCCCACATCTCCACTCACAAACAAAGCTCCCACTATCAGGTAGCCCAGAACGCCAATTTAAATATGGCTTTCCGGCTTTACAAAACCCTGTTCTTTTCGCTGGGGTTTACAGAAAAATCCGATGTCGGATATGACCTGCTGTACACCAACCTGATTCCCGGCAGCAGTAACGCCTATTTCGAACAGAACATACAGGGCGAAGGAGGCTTAAATGATATATACCTAGGATTAGGATGGAGATATAAAAACCTGTCCATAGGCTTAAACCTTTCCTACATATTCGGAAAAATCGAAAAACGCCAAACCTTATCTGCCCTGCTGGAAGACAGTTACTACATCCGGACCAGTGAAAACAACCGTATCTTTGACGTGCTTTTTACCCCGGGATTCCAATACAAATTCAATTTATCGCCCAAATCTAAGTTTACTTTGGGAACCAGTTTCAACTTCACCCAAAAGATGCACGCGAAAAAAGAATTTATATCCTACAAAGTAAACACCAGCACCAGTTCTTCCGAAACGCTGGATGACGAGATCCTGAACAAAGGCTACCTCACCTATCCGTTCAGAATACTCAGCGGTTTCAGTTACACTTATAAAAATACCTGGGAAGTGGCCGGAGATTACACCTATCAGAAAATGTCCGATTATGAGGAATTCGGTACAAAACAACAATTAAAAGACTATCATAAAGGCGCCATCGGACTTTCCTGGGTACCAGAAGAATATGGCCGCCGTTGGTGGCAACGCAACAAATACATGTTAGGAGCCTATTTTGTAAATTCAGGCATCGACATCAAAAACACCGACATTGATACTTACGCCTTTACCCTGGGTTCACAACTTCCTTTTGCCACCCGCAACGGAGAACTCCTGTTGGGAATCGCCTTCGATTTCGGAATGCGCGGCACTGAAAAAAACGGACTCATCCAGGAAAAGTTCGCCAAACTCCGAATCAATCTTTCCTTCAAAGAAGGATGGTTCATGAAACGCAAGATTAACTAAACATTAACATGTAAAACACAAATTAAGTATCGTTTTATCATTTATATCCTTTATCTTTGTGAAAGTTATTTTTATCATAAATTATAAACTATGAAGAAAACCTTATTACCTCTGGCTGTATTGGCATTGTCCCTTTCAGCCTGCGACACAACTCCCAAATATACCATCAACGGTACAGTAGAAGGAGAACAAACCGGTACGGCTTATTTAGTAACATATGCAAAACAAAAAGCTGATACACTGGCAAAAGGAGATATTGCAGACGGAAAATTCACCCTGTCCGGAAATGTAGAAAACCTGACTCCCGCTTACCTGATTCTGGAAGGAAAAAGAGGAGGCACTCCGGTTTTTGTTGAAAACGCAAATTTCACTGCAACCCTCAACCCTGCCAACCCGATGGAAAACAAAATAGAAGGCAGTGAAACCCAAAACCTCTACAACGAATTTGCTGAAATTCAAAAAGAAGTACGCAAACAACAAAATGAACTTTATAAAGCTTACCGCGAAGCATCAGAGGCCAAGGACGAAGCCAAAATGCAGGAAATAGAAGCTCAGTTCGGAGAATGCGGAAAAGCAGCCCAGGCAAAAACAGATGCCCTGGTAAGCAACAACAATGACACCTATGTTGCAGCCTATATCGTTGCCAGTGAGGCAGGAAGCCTGGAAGTAGCACAACTGGAAGAAAAATATGCACAACTGGGCGAAAATGCCAAAGCAACCGAACCGGGAAAACAAATTGCAGAAAGAATCGAAAAACTGAAAGCTACAGCTGTAGGTCAGGTTGCTCCGGATTTCACTTTAAATACCCCGGAAGGCAAACCGTTGTCTATGCATTCCATCAAAGGGAAAGTGAAACTGATTGACTTTTGGGCATCCTGGTGCGGACCTTGCCGCGGAGAAAATCCGAATGTTGTGAAAGTATACAAAGAATTCCACCCGAAAGGACTGGAAATCCTGAGCGTATCTTTAGACAGCGATAAAGAAGCCTGGTTAAAGGCCATCGAAGACGACCAGCTGACCTGGAACCATGTTTCCGACTTAAAAGGCTGGGGCAGTGAAGCAGCACAACTTTATGCCGTAAGCGGTATTCCCCATCTGGTTGTTCTGGATGAAAACAATGTCATCGTAGCAAAAAATCTGAGAGGAGAACAACTGCGTGAACAAATTGCTTCTATGCTAAAATAATCTAAAATCGCAAATATATAAAAAGAAAGCATTCTGAAGAGAATGCTTTCTTTTTATATATTTGCGGAAACATCCCTACATCACATGAATATGAAATTTATCCTTGTTCTCTGCCTGCTTGTTTTCTTACAGGAACGGAACGTGCAATCGGCCACGCTTCCGGAACAAAAAGCAGAGGCATGGGCCGATTCTGTTTTGCAGCAGATGTCCCTGGAAGAAAAAATCGGCCAGTTGTTTATGATTGCAGCATATAGCAATCAAACAGAAAATTATGAAAACAACCTGGAACAACAACTGCTCAAATACCAGGTGGGAGGGATTATCTTTTTCCAGGGTGACCCGGTACGCCAGGCAAACCTGATACGCCGCTACCAGCAAAAAGCCAAATATCCCCTGATGATAGGGCTGGATGCCGAACATGGCATCGGCTGGCGGCTGAAATCCGCGATGGAATTTCCCAAAATGCTGATTGCAGGAGCCGTCCAGAACGACAGCCTGATTTATGCCCTGGGCGCTGCCATAGCCCGGCATTGCCGAGAAACCGGCGTTCATGTGAATTTCGCTCCCGTAGCAGACATCAACAGCAATCCGCAAAACCCCGTCATCGGCATGCGTTCGTTCGGAGAAGACCCGGAACAAGTGGCACAGAAAACGATCCTGTATGCCAAAGGTTCCATTTCCAGAGGAGTACTTCCGGTGGTGAAGCATTTCCCCGGACATGGAGATACAGACACCGACTCTCACCACGCCTTACCCATACTCCCTCATTCCAGACAACGGCTGGATTCCATAGAACTCTACCCGTACCGGGCCATCATTGATGCCCGCCTGCCTGCTATTATGACCTCACATTTGGCCGTAAAAACCCTTGACACGACAAACATTCCGGCTTCCCTCTCTCCGGATGTCATACAGAAGGTATTAAAAAAAGAATTAGGCTTTCAGGGTCTCTGCTTTACAGATGCGTTGAACATGAAAGGAGTAAGCCAGAACCATACTCCCGGTGAGATTGAAGTAAAAGCCCTGTTAGCCGGAAACGATGTATTACTCTTTCCTGAAAACCTGGAAAAAGCAATAGCCGGCATAAAAAAAGCCATCACCGGCAACCTGCTCCATGAAACACTCATCAACGAAAAATGCCGGAAAATATTAACATTCAAATACCGGTATGTCCTTCCCAACCTCCTCCCGGACAGCCGGAATTTACAGCCGCGACTCCACACCCCCCAAGATTCTGCCCTGCAACAACAACTATACCGGGAAGCAATCACTTTAATCAAAAACGAAACCTCACTGATTCCTCTGAAACGATTGGATACTTTACAAATAGCCAGCATTCATTTCGGAGGGAAAAAAATCAACACTTTCCAGAATTACTTAAGCCGCTATTCCAAGGTCACCCATTTTGCAACAGACAAAAACCTCTCCGATGAGGAAATCCGGAATTGGAGCAATAAACTTAAAAACTACAACTGCATCATCATCTATAACTCTGCAGCGAATCATTCTCCCGCCAAAAACTTCGGTTATTCCATCGCCCTGAGCAAACTCATCCGGCAACTGGCCGGGAAAAAAATCATTTTTTGCCACCCGGCTATCCCTTACGGACTGGAAAAATATACCGGCCTGCCGGTAGACGCTGTTCTGATTAGCTACGACCACCACCCCTATGCCCAGCAATTTATGGCGCAGGCTGTTTTCGGAGGCATCAGCATACGCGGGAAACTACCGGTCAGTATCAGCCCGGAATATCCTGTAAAAACCGGCATCCGGACTTTCAAAAGCAGATTAGGATACCTCCCCCCTGAAATGACCTGCCTGAATCACTCCATCCTCTACCAAATCGACTCTTTATGCCAACTGGCTATCCGACAGAAAGCCACTCCGGGATGCCAGGTACTGATTGCCAAAGACGGGAATATTGTCTACAACAAAGCATTCGGATACCATACCTACCGCAAAGAACAAGCCAACACCGATAAAGATATTTACGACATCGCTTCAGTAACCAAAATTACGGCAACCCTGCCGGCACTCATGAAGCTATATGATGAACAGCAAATCCGGCTGGACTCTCCTTTATCGTCTTATTATCCTCCCCTGGAAGATACCGATAAAAAAGATCTGAACCTGAAAGAAATACTCTGCCATAATGCCGGGCTGAAAACTTTTCTTCCCTTATTTTCCAATGCCATAGACAAAAACTCCATACCCGGACCCCTATTTACCACCTGCCGGACCCCTTACAATACTACCCGGCTGAACGACCGCCTGTATGTTAACCTGAATTACAAATTCCGGGACAGTACCATTTCCCATACCCCCAAAGAAGGTTACCTCTGTTTAGCTCCCGGAGTATATGTATTCCCCGGCTATCAGGACACTGTTCTCCAAACCATCCTGCACTCCCCGCTCAGTGAAAAAAAGACCTATGCATACAGCGATTTAGGATTTATCCTGCTGAAATTTGCCATTGAGAACGTAACCGGAGAACCCCTCAACAGTTATTGCCAGAAACACTTCTACAGCCGGTTAGGCATGAACAACACCGGTTTCCGGGCCGCAGAAACACTGGACCAATCGGATGTCATTCCCTCATGCGTGGATAAACTCTACCGGAAAACAGAACTTAAAGGTTATGTACACGACCCTACTGCAGCCTTATTGGGTGGCATTGCCGGTCATGCCGGCCTGTTTTCCACCGCAGAAGACCTCGCCAAGATATTACAAATGTATTTAAACCAAGGGACATACGGGGATGAATATTACCTGGCTCCGGAAACCCTGAACACTTTTACGGAGAAAAACACCTTATTCCCCCAAAACCGGAGAAGCTTCGGATTTGACAAACCGGAACCAGACAGTACAAGAATCGGTCCCACCTGCCATAACATTCCGTTAACCAGCTACGGGCACACCGGTTTCACCGGCATTATGGCCTGGTGTGACCCGGACAACAACCTCTTGTATCTTTTCCTGTCTAACCGGACCTATCCCGACGAGTTCAACACCAAACTATCCGAAGAAAACATCCGGACCAAAATACAGGAAATCATCTATCAGGCATTGGATTTGAAAAAAAGGACAAAAGAACAGTCCCGGCCGGCAGCCTGATTCTATCCATTACGGAAAAAATTCCGAATTTAGAATCATTCTAAGTTTAATAAAAGAAAATATTTATAGAAAAAGGATACCTTTGCAAGACTATAGGAAAATTAAAACCAGTAATTAAAAAATAGAACAAATTATGAGTAATTTTTGGACTTCTTCTATCGGGAAAAAAGTCGTAATGAGTCTTTCAGGACTTTTTCTGATCACATTTCTCTGCGTCCATTTGGCGCTGAACTTACTGTTAATTTTTGACAACAGCGGTGAATTATTCAATCAGGGAGCACATTTTATGGCTACGAACCCGCTGATCAAAGTGGTGGAACCCGTCCTGGCCATCGGATTTATTATCCACATCATCTGGGCTTCCGTATTAACCTTACAAAACCAAAAAGCCCGTCCTGTCAAATATAACAAAAGAAACCAAAGCCAGAATGCCACATGGGCTTCCCGTAATATGTTTATCATCGGCGGATTGGTACTGATTTTCCTGGCCATTCACCTTTACAATTTCTGGTGGAACATCAAATTCCCGTCTTTAAGCTTCGTAGAGATGGGAAGCGTTCAGGTAAACGGCGTTGAAATGGAAAATACCTACGCTATGGTAGCAGGTCTCTTTAAAGAAAGCATCGTGTATTGTGTCATCTACATCATCGGGGCTATCTTCCTGGGACTCCACCTCACTCATGGATTCTGGTCTGCATTCCAATCCATCGGTTTTTCCAATGACCTCTGGAGAAAACGCCTGGAATGGGTGGCTTATCTCTTTGCATTCATATTTGCTGTAGGTTTCAGCATCATTCCCCTGTATTTCATTGCAGGCTTAGGAAATTAAATCAATTGTAATCGCAGGTTGTAAATTCGGAATACATCTCTGCAACTCAGAATCTAAAGTCGAAAACTTAAAACTATCTTATTATGTCAGTAATAGATGCTAAAATACCCGCCGGACCGTTGAAAGACAAGTGGTCAAACCACAAAGCCCATATCGGCGTTGTCAGTCCGGCCAATAAAAAGAAACTGGATGTAATCATCGTAGGCACCGGATTGGCCGGCGGCTCGGCAGCAGCCAGTCTGGCAGAATTAGGCTATAATGTAACTGCCTTCTGTTATCAGGATTCTCCCCGCCGTGCACACTCCATTGCAGCCCAGGGAGGTATCAACGCTGCCAAAAACTATCCCAACGACAACGACTCTGTATTTCGTTTGTTTTATGAAACCATCAAAGGCGGTGACTACCGGGCACGTGAAGCAAACGTTTATCGTCTGGCCGAAGTAAGCAACGCCATCATCGACCAATGTGTGGCACAGGGTGTACCCTTTGCACGTGAATACGGCGGTCTGCTCGCAAACCGTTCTTTCGGAGGCGCATTGGTAAGCCGTACTTTCTACGCCCGCGGCCAAACCGGACAGCAATTGTTGCTGGGGGCTTACAGCGCCCTGAACCGGCAGATACAAGCCGGGAAAGTGAAAATGTACAACCGCCACGAAGTGTTGGATGTCGTAGTCGTAGACGGCAAAGCACGCGGCGTGATAGCACGCGATATGGTTACCGGTAAAATTGAACGTTTCGGCGCCCATGCGGTAGTACTGGCTACCGGAGGTTACGGAAACGTATTCTTCCTGTCTACCAATGCTATGGGATGTAACGGCAGTGCCGCCTGGCAGGCTTACAAAAGAGGTGCCATGTTCGGTAATCCCTGTTTCGTACAAATCCACCCCACCTGCATTCCGGTACACGGCGACCAGCAAAGCAAGCTGACACTGATGTCCGAATCATTACGTAATGACGGACGTGTATGGGTACCGAAAAAAATCGAAGATGCCAAAGCATTGCAGGCCGGCACACTGAATCCGAACGATATTCCCGATGAAGACCGTGATTTCTATCTGGAACGCCGCTATCCGGCCTTCGGAAACTTAGTGCCCCGTGATGTGGCCTCCCGTGCTGCCAAAGAAAGATGCGACGCCGGTTTCGGAGTAAACAACACCGGTAAAGCCGTATTCCTGGATTTCAAATATGCCATCGAACAATTAGGACGCGACACCATCGAAAAACGGTATGGCAACCTGTTCCAGATGTACGAAAAAATCACAGCCGTTGACCCCTACCACAATCCGATGATGATTTATCCGGCCATCCACTATTCCATGGGCGGACTGTGGGTAGATTACAACCTGATGACTACCATTCCGGGATTGTATGCCATCGGAGAATGTAACTTCTCCGACCACGGTGCAAACCGGTTGGGAGCTTCAGCCCTGATGCAGGGTCTGGCAGACGGATATTTCATCCTGCCGTATACCATCGGAGACTACCTGGCAAAAGACATTCAGACTCCGAAAATCAATGTCAACTCAAAAGAATTTGATGAAGCGGAAAAACGCGTCACCGACCGTCTCCGCGAACTCTATGACATCAAAGGAACCAAATCGCCCGACCATTTCCACAAAGAACTGGGACACATCATGTGGGAATACATCGGAATGGCACGTGAAGCTGCCGGCCTGAAAAAAGCCATCGAACTGATTGCCGCATTGAAGGAGGAATTCTACAAAGACCTGCGGATTACCGGTGAATTTACAGCAATGAATAATGAACTGGAAAAAGCCGCAAGAGTAGCAGACTTCATAGAATTGGCAAACCTGATGGCTCATGATGCATTGGACCGCAATGAATCCTGCGGAGGTCATTTACGAGTTGAGTCGATGACATCTGAAGGGGAAGCACAACGCGATGACGAACACTTCAAATATGTTTCTGTATGGGAATACAAAGGGGAAAACAATGCCCCCGAATTACATAAAGAAGAACTGGTGTTTGAGAACATCCAACTGACCCAACGTTCTTATAAATAAAATCATAAGTCAAAAATCAATTTGTTATGGCAGATAAAATATTAAAAGAACTGACTCTGAAGATCTGGCGGCAAAAAGACGCAAAATCAAAAGGCGAGTTTAAAACATATAAAGTTCACAATATCTCCACCGGTACTTCATTCCTGGAAATGCTCGATATTCTGAATGAACAATTGGTGGAACAAAACGAAGAACCGGTAGCATTCGACCACGATTGCCGTGAAGGTATTTGCGGAACCTGCAGTCTGTTTATAGACGGCCGTGCTCACGGTCCGGACGATGATGTAACCACTTGCCAGTTACACATGCGCCGTTTCCAGGACGGAGCGACCATCACCATCGAACCCTGGCGGTGCGGTGCTTTTCCGGTTATCAAAGACCTTATTGTTGACCGGAAAGCATACGACAAAATCATGCAAGCCGGCGGTTACGTATCGGTCAGCACAGGCGGAGTGCCCGATGCCAATGCCATTCCAATCGCCAATGACAAAGCGGAGGAAGCAATGGATGCTGCCGCATGTATCGGCTGCGGAGCGTGTGCCGCTACTTGTAAAAACTCATCAGCCATGTTGTTCGTAGCTGCAAAAGTATCCCAGCTGGCCCTTTTGCCCCAGGGAAAAATTGAAGCAGCCCGCCGTGCCAAAGCCATGGTGGCTAAAATGGACGAACTCGGTTTCGGTAACTGTACCAATACCGGAGCTTGTGAGATGGAATGCCCGAAAAGTATTTCCATTGCACACATCGCCCGCTTGAACCGCGAGTTCCTGAAAGCAAAATTAAAAGACTAAGCTTTCGGTTGACCGGTTTTACCGGAACACATACAAAGAGGCCGGCTGAAAGTTTTATTTTCAGCCGGCCTTTATCATACACAAATCACGATTACAATGGAGTTGTTTTTCCGGAAAGAAGGCCATCCGGCCCTGCCGCCACTCATTCTGCTTCACGGTCTGTGGGGAGCCTCCGACAACTGGCTGCCGGTTGCCCGCCTGTTATCGGAACACTTTTTTGTTCTGTTACCGGATTGCAGAAACCATGGACATTCCCCGCACGCCCCCGAGAATAACTATCCCGCGTTAGTAAAGGACCTGGAAGAATTTATTGACCAACTCCATTTGCCGGTAAAACCTTTCTTAGCCGGACATTCCATGGGAGGGAAGGTCATTATGCATCTCTTGCTAAGATCGCCCCGGATAGCAGCAAAAGCAGCCATATTGGATATTTGTCCCAAAACTTACCCCTCCATGGAAGAACACTGCCGGCTGGCAACATTCATGACCCGCTTCCCACTCAGCCACTACCACCGCCGGGAAGAAATTCACCGCCACATCCGCCAATGTCTCGGCAACGAAAAAGAATGCCAGATTTTATTTAAAAACCTTTATAAAACGGTTTCAGGATTCAAATGGAAGACCAACACAGAAGTGCTGCAAAAATACTTGCCGGAACTCGCTTCCTGGTTACCTCCGGCAGGACAGCCTTCCTATCCCGGGCCTATCCTCTTTGTGAAAGGAGAGGTCTCCCCCTACATCCAGCCGCAAGACGATAAGATTATCCTATCCTATTTTCCCCAGGCCCGTTTCAGTACCCTTGCCTCTGCCTCCCACTGGTTGCATACAGACCAACCGATGCTGCTCTCCCAAACCTTAAGCCGCTTTTTTCTGGAAGAGCCATAACCGGAATCCGGAGTTATTATTCCCAGACAAACTCCTTGGTAAAATAACTTACCGCTTGCAGATTGGCATAACTGTATTCATCATTTACCACATCAACACCCCGTTCAAACAAAAGAGCCGTTAACCGGACCACATACTTCCCCCCCCGGACCAGCTCCGTCCATTTATTCAATTCTCCAGCTGTTGAATGTTGTATTTTCAGCAAACGGGTCCCCCGGGGTTGTACCCGGCTGACAAAATAAGGTTTGGTCAAATCCATATTTTCCGGAAAAACCTCCACCCGGTAATATACTGCTCCCTCATAAGGCAACCAACTGACATGCAAAGCACTGTTTTTACTGTCGGCAGAGAGCTCCATCTCTTCCGGCAAACGCTCCGGTAAATTCTCATCGGTAACCAAATCCCTCAGTTTCACCTGCTCATTCTTTCCTATCCGTAAATAAAACCGGATTTCCTGAAAGGTTCCGTCCACATCAAAAACCTGGCCGGTATTCCGTTCAGTCCAATAAAAACCGTGATTCTCCATGGAAGCATATTCATTCTCCCCGGTAATCAGGAACGCCTCCCGCAAATTTACGTTTCCCCGCACATCAGCTCCCAAGCGCGTCCGATAATGGTTTGCCTCCGTATATTCATTCACCAGATAAGCATCCGCTGTCAGGTTATCCAGATATCCTAAATCAGTCCTGTATTCCCGTACTCCTTGCTGATTCACCATCACCGTCATATAATCGGCACCGCTACGCTGCACATTCCACTCCACCTGCTTTCCGGCATTGTATTTCAGCAAAATCACATTTCCCGTATTTTCCCACGTTCCGGCAACACCCTCCTGACGGCCGCCAAAATCAACGGTTTTAAAAATACCTCCCCTTTCCAGACGCAATGCCTCCAACAAATCCTCCCGGTCCATACCATAAGCATCTCCCGCCCAAGCATTGTAATACCATGTCTTCTCCGTCAACAACGCCATATCCACAACCCTGTCATCTCTCCCTTCATTCTTCTGGCAAGCATAAACCAGACAAAGTATTCCTATCCAAATCCAACTGTTTCTTATTGTCTTCATCTCCTTATATCCAACCATTTTTCAAATTTTCGTTATACATTTGCACTATAAAGCGTAACCGTACAATTTTTATACCAAATATATGCTATACCCATTAAAATTCAAACCCATTCTCAAACAAACCCTCTGGGGCGGTAGTAAATTAGCCGGAAAAGGCAGTAATCCCCACATCCGGGAATCCATCGGTGAAAGCTGGGAGATTTCCGGAGTCCAGGACAATATTTCCGAAGTTGCCGAAGGGCCGTTGGCCGAAAACACCCTGGAAGAACTCATCGAAATATATATGGGGGACCTGGTCGGGGACAAGGTATACGATAAGTTCGGAGTAGAATTTCCCCTGTTGATTAAATACATAGACGCACGCGACAACCTTTCCATCCAGGTTCACCCGGACGACGCAACCGCAAAAGAACGCCACAATGCTTACGGAAAAACAGAAATGTGGTACCTGCTCGACGCCGAACCGGAAGCCGGATTAATTATGGGGTTCAAACACGACACAACACAACAAGAATACCTGCAAGGACTTCACAACAACACCCTCCCTGCACTGCTGAACACGGAAAAAGTGAAAAAAGGAGATTGTTTTTTCATCCCTGCCGGCACCGTGCATGCTATCTGTAAAGGCTGCTTCATCGCCGAAATCCAACAGACCTCCGACATCACCTACCGTATTTACGATTACAATCGACGGGATAAAAACGGAAATACACGGGAATTACATACCGACCTGGCAACAGACGTTATCAACTACAACGGGCAGAAACAACACGCCATCCCCTATCATCAGCATGAGAACCACACGGAAAAATTAGTCGACTGCGAATATTTTACCACCAATTACCTGAAATTCAACAAAGAAATTGAAAAAGATTACATCGCATTAGATTCTTTTGTCATTTACATGTGTCTCGAAGGAAATTTTACGCTGGTATACGAAACCGACAAAACAATACAGGTCAGGAAAGGGGAAACCGTACTCATTCCGGCTTGCCTGAAAAATCTCTTTCTGCTCCCGGAAAAAGAAGCGGGAATACTGGAAATCTACATCCGTTAAAAGAAATCATCCCCAAAAGAAAACCCCTCTGAAAGTCCACAATCCACCTTTAGAGGGGTTCTTTCAGAACCATCCGCTTCCCTTTATCAGTAATAATAATTAAAGCCTAATTCTGCATTCAGGTCAAAACCTGACTCAAAAGTTCGGTCAACCGATTGATTGTCACTACCAAACCCTTCATCTAATTTTTGATTTACTTTCCCACTTATCTCTTTACTCAATACCTCATCCTCTCCCATCAATTGTAATACAATTTCATGTACTTTCGTACACGTATTTCTCCTATACACACATATTCTTTCCTATTTTTATAAACAGGAGAATCATTTATAGCCTTTTCATGACTTACCACACCATAACACATCGTCCAAGACAAGACATTCATAAATATACGAAAATTACCCGACATATCAAAATCCATATACTCGTTCCCCCGGAACAGGCCCGCCGGAGGCAGGGTTCCGCCGGGGATTGGTCCCTATAGGTCCGGTGTTCCTCCGGTACTCCTGCGGTATTGCTGCGGTATACGTGCGGTACTCCTCCGGTCGCCACCGCAGGAATACCGCACCACATCCGCACCATATCCGCCCCGGTGCAAACCCAACCTTAGCCTTCCCCACGAAAAAAGGTGCCGGTTCCGGCACCTTTATTTAAAACAGCTTTACACTTCCTCCCCCTCCTGCCTTAAATCAATTCATCTCCATATGCTCCTGGTCAGTCAGTTTTTCACAATAATGACATTTCAGAACAATAGGAGCGTTGTTCACCACCGTAAATTTCGTTCTTACTTTCTCGTGATTGGTGATACACTTCGGATTCATGCACTTTACAATTCCTTCCACTTTTTCCGGTACGTTCACTTTCTTTTTTTCCACCACATCATAATCCCGGATAATATTAATTTTTGCAGAAGGAGCCACCAATGCCAGTTTATTTACTTCTTCATCTTCCAGGAATTTATCCCAGATTTTTATAATCGCTTTTTTACCCAATTTCGTGCTTCGCAGATTCACACCCAATGTCATCGCATTTTCCATCTCGGAAAGTCCCAGTACATTAATCACATCAAACAATTTACCTGCAGGAATATGGTCGATTACCGTTCCGTTTTCTATTGCGCTTACCTGTAATTCTTTCTTAGCCATAACAACATGATTTAAAGTCGTAAACATAAATTATTTTAATCCCAAAGCCTTGCATATAATAGCCTGCCGGGCAAACACCCCGTTACGGGCCTGCTCAAAATAGTAAGCTTTCGGATTTTCATCTACGTCCACATCAATCTCATTCACACGGGGCAGTGGATGCAGAATCCGCATATTCTCTTTCGCATGGGCCAACATAGCATTCTTCAGAATATAAACATTTTTCACTTTTTCATATTCCAACGGATCGGCAAAACGCTCACGTTGCACGCGGGTCATGTATAAAATATCGGCTTTATTGATAACCTCATCCAGTTCCGTATGTTCAAAATAAGGAATGTTCAGTTCTTTCAGGTGCATCTTATAAGCTTCAGGCATCTGCAGAGATTCCGGTGCCACAAAATGGAAGGTCGGATGGAAATGACTCATCGCCTGTAACAGGGAGTGTACCGTACGGCCATACTTCAAATCGCCCACCATGCAAATATCCAGATTCTCCAAAGTTCCCTGAGTCTTATAAATAGAATACAAATCCAGCATCGTCTGCGAAGGATGCTGGTTTGCCCCGTCCCCGGCATTCACCACCGGATGTACCGCCACCTCACTGGCATAACGGGCAGCCCCCTCCACCGGATGGCGCATAACAATCAAATCCACATAATTATCTACCATTTTAATGGTATCTTTCAGCGTTTCTCCTTTGGTTACACTCGAAGAAGATGCATCGGAAAAACCAATAATACGTCCCCCCAAACGGTTGATGGCCGTTTCAAAACTCAAACGGGTACGGGTAGAAGGTTCAAAAAACAAAGAAGCCACCACCTTCCCTTCCAACAGGCGCTGATTCGGGTTCGCCTCAAACTCCGAAGCTGATTTCAAAACTTCCAGAATCTCTTCCTTGGTATAATCTTCAATGGATACTAAGCTACGTGTGTTCATACTTATATGTTTATGTTACAAATTACCTGATTGCAGAACAAAAAAAAACCAACATATCTCTCATGTTGGTTTTTAAATGTATCAATAAATTCACGATTCTGTCTGAAAAATCTGACAGTACGCCTGTAAATACCGATATGCAAATACGCTGATTTCATCTCAGGACTCAAAAGTATACAAAAATTTCAATAGTAAAAATTTTCTGCATCCTAAAATCAGACTTTTTCACTTCCTGTCATTCCGGCAATACGGTCTACAATATCTTTAGCAACTTCCCTTTTTCTTTTCAATCCGTATGCATACTGGTTTTCCTCCCGGTCTATCAAAGTGACTTTATTGGTATCATAACCGAAACAGGCCTCTTTATCCTTCAGACTGTTCAAAACAATCAAATCCAGATTTTTGCGGTGCATTTTTTGTATGGCATGACAGGTCTCATCATGGGTTTCCAAAGCAAATCCGACCAATAACTGTCCGGCTTTTTTGCGCTTTCCCAATTCAGCAGCAATATCCGGAGTCGGTTTTAAATCCAGATGCAAGACCTCTTCCCCGCGTTTCAACTTCAACCCGGACTTCTCTAACGGAGTAAAATCGGCCACTGCGGCACATGATACGACAATATCACAATTTTCCGCATGTTTCAATGCCGCACCATACATTTCTTCCGCAGACTCCACATCCTCCCGGCAAATGGCAGGATGCACCGTCTGTAAATGGACAGGTCCGGCAACCAAAACCACCTCGGCCCCCCGGGCAGCAAACTCCTCTGCCAAAGCAAACCCCATCTTCCCGGTAGAATAATTGCCGATAAACCGGACAGGATCTATCTTTTCGTAAGTAGGACCGGCAGTCACCAATACTCTTTTCCCTTTGAACTCCGCTTGCCGGACCAAAAACTGACGAATAAAATCCACGATCTTTTCCGGCTCTTCCATCCGTCCTTTTCCAACCAGACCGCTGGCCAGTTCCCCATCCTCCGGTTCTATCAACAGATTCCCATAACTTTTCAATATCTCCAGATTTCTCTGTGTAGCAGGATGTCTGTACATATCCAAATCCATAGCCGGAGCGATGACCACCGGACACTTTGCCGAAAGGTAGGTCGTCAACAAAAGATTGTCAGCCACTCCGTGGGCCATCTTACCGATTGTATTGGCCGTTGCCGGAGCTACCACATACAGGTCAGCCCACAATCCCATATCCACATGAGAATGCCAGTCTCCGTTTTCCGGATTATAAAACTCCACCATAACCGGATGTTTGGACAAAGTGGCCATCGTCAAGGGAGTAATAAACTGCTTAGCCAATTCCGTCATCACCACCTTTACCTCGGCACCTTCCTTCACCAACAGGCGCACCAGGGAAGCCGATTTGTAAGCGGCAATGCTGCCCGTTACCCCTACTATAATATGTTTTCCTTTCAACATCATGGGATCCTCCGATGAACTATAAAGTACCAATACTCCCCCTGCTGCGGGGATTATTGGTACTTCATTATTTTATATAAAATCACTTACAATGATTTCTTTTCTGTCATTTTCTTTTCGGCAGAGGCATTTCTGAAATAAATCTGTCCCTCTTCAAATTCCTGAGTGGCAATCAAAACAGGTTTCGGAATCCGTTCATAAAATTTAGAGATTTCTATCTGTTCGCGATTTTCAAAAATCTCTTCCAAGTTATCTGTATAAGAAGCAAATTCCTGCAATTTACGGCTCAATTCCTCTTTCATCTCCACAGCAATCTGATTTGATCTTTTGGCAATAACAGCTACCGCCTCATAGATATTATTATCTGCTTTTGCAGCCAAAACAGCCGGATTACGGGTAATGGTGTTATTGGGCGCTTTCACTTTCTTAAAATCTACCATAATAATTGAACTATGTATTATTGTTTATGTTATTTTAATCCTCAAACTTATAATTTTTCAGATAAGCATCAATCTCGTCATACTTTTTCTTCACGTCGGACGCGTAACGGCTATCCGGATATTCGTCTGCAAAATAGTAGTATTCCTCCCGGGCATTGTTATAACGTTCCAGCTTTTTCTCTTCCACACTGTTCACAGCCATCTGATATTTTGAAACAAACAGCATGTACATAATTTCTTCCCGGTATTTGGAGCCTGGAAAATCTTTCAAACAATTCTGTAAACTGATCACAGCCGCCTTATAATATTCCCGCTGATAATAGTTTTTTGCACTCAAATAAGCCTTATAGGAAAGTTTGTCCCGCATTTCATCCATATAACCGTTGATTTTGTCCTTCCGGCCACTCAAAGGATAACGGTTCAGATACAATTGAAATTCATTGATGGCTTTCTCTGTCACCGCCTGGTCCAGGCGCGGTTTCGGAGACGCCTTGTAATCACAGAAACCCATCATAAACAAACATTCCTCGGCAAAAGAACTTTCCGGATAAGTCTGTATCACCTGCTTAAACAAATCGGAAGCAATAGCGTAATCTTTGAGATTGTAATTACAAAAAGCCCGGTAATAAGCAATGTTAGGCGCTTTGCTGGTACCGATAAACACAGTACGGATTCCATCCAGCAAATTCAAAGCCCTTTGGTAATCCCCCTTGTTGTAGTACTCAATCGCTTTTTTATACATCAACTGGTAGTCGTTACTTTTCAACAACTTCTGATATTCCCCGCAAGAAACCATCAAAACAATTACCAGCAAAAAACCTATACATTTCTTCATAACCCCGACATTAAACAAGCGACCCTGCAATCGCTTTTTTTGCATCATGCAAAGATAGAGGAAAAAAGGAAAAAGGAAAAAGGAAAAAGGAAAAAGTTTTCCTTTCGGTTGATTTCATGGCTTCGTATGCATACCTCATTCTGCCCGGCATACGGATAAGCACTTATACCCAATCTTTTCACTTTTACCGGATTCGCTTTTAGTTTTATTCTTTCTTTTATTACCTTTGTCCGACTTAAACCAGAATCTGTAAATTTTCAAAATACGATTAACGTGGACATTTTTGAAAGAGTAAAAAAACAAAGAGGCAATATCGGCCAATATGCCAAAGAGGCGCATGGCTATTTTGCTTTCCCCAAACTGGAGGGAGAAATCGGTCCCCGGATGATGTTCCGTGGCAAAGAAGTGTTAAACTGGAGCCTTAACAACTACATCGGCCTGGCAAACGACCCTGAAGTCCGCAAGGCAGATGCCGAAGCAGCCCAAAAATGGGGCCTGGCCTATCCGATGGGAGCCCGCATGATGAGCGGCCAAACTTCCCGGCATGAATACCTCGAAGCACAACTAGCTGAATTTGTAGGCAAACCGGATGCGTTCCTGGTAAATTTCGGTTATCAGGGTATGATTTCTATTATAGATTCCCTGACTTCCCGTTTCGATTGTATCGTTTATGACGCCGAATCACACGCCTGCATCATGGACGGTCTTCGTCTGTCTCCGGCCAAACGCTATGTTTATGTACACAACGACATGGCCAGCCTGAGAAAGCAACTGGAACACGCAACAAAATATGTGGAAACAACCGGCGGAGGAATTCTTGTCGTTACGGAAGGTGTATTCGGCATGGCCGGTGACCTGGGTAAACTGGACGAAATTACTGCCTTAAAATCGGAATTCAGTTTCCGCCTGCTGGTAGATGACGCACACGGATTCGGAACCATGGGCCCGACAGGCGCAGGCACCGGGGAACATTTCGGCGTACAGGATAAAGTAGACCTGTATTTCGGTACCTTTGCCAAAGCTATGGCCGGCTTCGGAGCATTTGTTGCTACAGAAGAAGAGATCTGCATGTCCCTGCGCTATACCATGCGCTCACAAATGTTTGCCAAATCATTGACTATGCCTATGGTGGAAGGGGCTATCAAACGCCTGGAAATGCTGAAATCCCAGCCCGAAAGACGTGAAAAACTATGGAAAATCGCCCATGCCCTCCAGAAAGGCCTCAAAGCCGACGGCATGAACATCGGCATCACCAATTCCATGGTTACTCCGGTATACCTGTCCGGCAGTGTAGCCGAAGGAATGCAGGTGGTCTTCGACCTGAGAGAAAACTACAACATCTTCTGTTCCATTGTTGTATACCCGGTTATCCCGAAAGGACAATTGTTACTGCGCCTCATTCCGACGGCGGAACACACCATGGAAGATGTTGAATATACCATCAAGGCTTTCAAAAACGTTGCTGAAAAATTAGCACGCGGAGAATACAACAAAGAAATCTTAATTGATGCCAGTAAATTAGATAAATAATTATACTGATGGTAATAAAAAAGAGGTTGTCTGCGACAACCTCTTTTTTATTACCATTCATTTACCTTTTTCCTCGCTTTATTCACCATATCGGCAGCAGGAATCTCAGCCAGCTTTTCCAGCCTGAACTCAGCCAATATCTCATCCAATTGTTTCAACCGGACAGGATTTTCCTTAAACTCTTCCCTTAATATCCGGACTTTCTCAAAGTCCTGTATTCCTTCAATCAATCTTTCCATCCGGACAGAAGAACGCCCTCCGGGATAGACCTGAAAACAATCTCCGCCTCCAAAGGCCCGGAAACGGGAATCACGCAACGGCTCCTTCACCCAACTATTATAAGCCCAACGCAAATAACCGTCAAAATCTGCCGCTGCCGCATACCAGGCATGCCATGCTGCTTCTGCCGGAGGCGAAAAAGTAAACATATTCGGATAAGACTCCGAGCAACACGTATAAAAAGTACTTTTCATCCCTTTAGCCCGCCGGCCGGCCAATACCTCCGGAGGATACACCTGCCCCGAAGCAATACTGTAATCCTCAATGTCCGCCTCTATCTGTTCATGATAATTTCCGGCCAATGCCACTTTAAAACCAGGGTCAGCCTCACGGATCAGGCTGATGGCCTTTTGCATCTGGTCCATCGGCCGCTCATCCATCGCTATCGTTGTCTTCCCGAACCATCCTTTATCTTTCAGATGCCTGGCAAAATCCACCAAAAACGGCAGCCAAAACGCCCGGTATTCAGCCGATCCCACCTTAGCCTGAATAAACTTCATGCCATCCGAGGCCTGGTCATAGTAACGAAAGGATAATTTCCAGGGAATCATTGAATAACAATTGATTTCCCGGTCAATCCCCATCGACATCATAAATTCCACCCATCGGTCAAAAACAGTATAATCATAAGTCCAGCTTCCATCCAGCCGTTTTACCCGCATCACCATAGATTCAAACGGGTCTTCCGTTTGCCCGCCCCAAGGCTGGTGCATAATGGAAGCTGTAATGCATTTCTGCCCGGCATCGGCTAATTGCCGCATCATCGGACGCATATATTCCCAATGGGCTTCACTCCATAAAGGAACCTGATGATAGCGGGCAACAGCATAAGGATTCTGCCACAAATCCAACCAGAAAGCCCAATCCCGAGGAGCCGGCAATACCCTGTTCACAACTTTCACTTCCAATTCCAAAGCCGGGAAAACACATTTTTCTCCCCGGAAAGACACTTTTGCTTTATACAATCCGCTCTCCGCATCCGCAGGAATCCAGATATTAAACCAAATAGGCCGGGTATTCCTGGCTTTTATATCTTGCCTCACCTTCACATCCAGAATGTCTGCCACCAGAGAAGAATCAAACACAGAATGATCCGGACGATGCCCACAAGTACCTCTTTTATCCTTGTTTAATTCATCCGTCATGACATAACGCAAAAAACTTGCCCGAACAGCCGAAGCAGGTATTACCTTTCCATGAGGGCCCCTCAAATCGTCCACGGATACCTGCACATTCTTACAATCTTTGGTCGTCCAAAGCAATGCCAGCGCATTCACCCGTTCTCCTTTCCATCCGGTTAACTGTGCCTTTTCCGTTCTCTTCTCCAAAACAGGAGCTTCTGTTTTGGAATAGCGAACATCGACAGACCCCCAGGAACTGTTCAACGAACGTTTACAAAGTTCCCATCTCAAGGTATCTACCGGTTTATTATCCTTCAATTCTTCAAAATCCGGAATCATTTCCGGAGACTGAGCGCATAAAATACAACTTAATACAACACACCATAAAGTAAGCACACACTTTTTCATCTAAAAATCCTCAGATTTAATACAACATTATTTCTTGTACTTCCGGACTTCCGGCAACAAATCACGGATTTGCTGTATCCGGTGTTCGTCAGAAGGATGGGTAGACATAAATTCTTTGGGTTTCTCTCCCGAACCCATTCCAGCCATCCTGGTCCAAAAAGGAATAGCTTCTTCCGGAGAATAACCGGCAATCGTCATAAAAATCAGCCCCAGCCGGTCCGCTTCCAATTCATGTTTCCGGGAAAACGGCAACACCACCCCGTAATTTGCTCCTGCCCCAATGGCAGTGCCCAATAACGTCCGGGTCGTTTCCGGTTTATCCTTCAAAGCATAGGCAGCAGCAGCGCTCCCTGCCTGTACCATCAATTGCTGGCTCATCCGTTCATTACCATGCCGTGCCACAGCATGCGCAATTTCATGGCCCATAACCACCGCCAATCCATTATCATCTTTACAAACCGGTAAAATTCCTTCATATACCACAACTTTTCCTCCAGGCATACACCAAGCATTCAGTTCAGGACTCTTCACCAGATTAAACTCCCAATTATAATCTTTAACCAGGGATTCCATACCCTGGGATTTCAAATAAGTCTCCACAGCCGAGGCTATCCGCTGTCCGACCTCTTTCACCTGTTTTATTGCAGCAGCATCAGCAGAAAGCTTGTTCTCTTTCAAAAAGTCCTGATAAGAAGTCAGACTCATCTGAACCATCTCGCTTTCCGGCATAATGAGTAATTGTTTCCGGCCGGTAATTGGAACCGTAGCACATTGTATTGACAGAACCAGGATTCCCGCTAAAACTCCGATTTGAAACCGTTTCATACCAAAAAATTTAATAGTTATTTTAATCGTCCGACCTATCTCATACGAACTGCTATAAAACAGGTTACAGATTTAGAACACCTGTAACCTGACCTTAAAATTTCATTTCTCCCCCCGGGACATTCCGTTTAAATAATCAACATGGCATCCCCGTACGTGCCAAATTGATACTTTTCCTTGACTGCCACATCATAAGCTTTCATGACCTGGTCATATCCGCCAAAAGCAGCAACCATCATTAAAAGAGTGGAATAAGGCAAATGAAAATTGGAAATAAAGGCATCGGGAACACTAAAATCATAAGGCGGAAAAATAAACTTATTCGTCCATCCCTGATATTCCGTCAAACGCCCTTTGGTAGTCACACAACTCTCCAAAGTCCGGACCACAGTCGTACCGACAGCACAGATTTTGTGTTTCTCATCTTTTGCCTTATTGACAATCTTCACCGTTTCTTCTCCCACAATAATCTGTTCCGAATCCATCTTATGTTTGGTCAGGTCCTCCACATCCACCTCTCTGAAATTTCCCAAACCCACATGTAAAGTCAGATACGCAAAATCTATCCCTTTAATTTCCATTCTTTTTAACAACTCCCGGCTAAAATGCAGTCCGGCAGTCGGAGCAGCAACAGCTCCTTCATGCTTTGCAAATATAGTCTGATAACGCTCTGCATCCTCCGTTTCCACCTTACGGGTAATGCTACGAGGCAGCGGAGTTTCTCCCAAACCGTACAAAAGTTTCTTAAATTCTTCATACTCCCCGTCATACAAAAAACGTAAGGTGCGCCCGCGGGAAGTAGTATTATCAATGACTTCAGCCACCAGACTGTCATCTTCCCCGAAATACAGTTTATTGCCGATGCGAATCTTCCGCGCCGGATCTACCAAAACATCCCAGATTCTCAAATCCCGGTTCAGTTCCCTCAATAAAAAAACCTCAATTTCTGCACCCGTCTTCTCCTTATTACCATACAAACGGGCAGGAAAAACCCTTGTATCATTGAAAACGAAAACATCCTTCTCGTCAAAATAATCAATGATATCTTTAAATACTTTATGTTCGATTTCCCCGGTTTTTCTATTTAACACCATCAAACGACATTCGTCGCGGTTCGGAGAAGGATGTTGGGCAATTAACTCCGTTGGTAATTTATATCTGAACTTGGATAATTTCATAGTTACCGTATATTAAATCAAGGCTTTAACAATCAGAATTCAGTCAATAAAACAAGGAAATATTCCTTTTCAGATGCCGGAATACCCCAATTTCATCAAAACGGCGCAAGTTACATCTTTGTTTGAAAAAAAGCAATCAATTCATCCATTTTATTTGCCTGTTCAATCCGGAACTCTCCGATACGTGTGCGGCGCAAAGCAGCAAGGTAAGCACCACTTTCACAAGCCTTCCCGATATCATTGGCCAACGAACGGATATAGGTCCCTTTTCCGCAATCTATCCGTAAAACAAGTTCCGGAGCTTTATATTCCAACAGTTCCAACTCCTTCACAAAAACCTCACGCACAGGCATTTCCACATCACTTCCTTTTCTGGCTTTCTTATAAGCCCGGTCTCCGTTGACCCGTATCGCAGAATAGGCAGGAGGCACCTGAGTAATTGTCCCGGTAAACTGCTGCAAAATCCCGGCTAAATAAGGCACATCTATATGGGCATAAGGGAAACTCCCCTCCGGAGCAGTCTCCAGGTCAAAAGAAGGAGTCACAGCCCCAAAACGCACCGTAGCCACATATTCCTTCTCCTGGGCCATGAACATTTCTATCTGTTTGGTCCATTTTCCGGTGCATACAACAACCAGTCCCGTCGCCAAAGGATCAAGCGTACCGGCATGTCCCACCTTTATTTTTCCACAACTGGATTTTAAGCACCACCGGATTTTATTCACCACATCAAACGAAGTCCATTTCAAGGGCTTGTCTACCAATATCAATGCCCCTTCCTGAAAATTTCCCGGCTCTTTATAAATAATATTGCATCCGCCAACCATTCGCACAGATTACAAAAAATGGTAAATCAAAACCACTGTTCCCACAACCAAACAATACACGGCAAACCAAATCAATTTTCCTTTTCTCACTAAATTCAGCATCCACTGACAAGCCAGGAAACCGGAAATAAAAGCTGCACAAAAACCGATGAGCAAAGGCACAAACGATACAACAACATTTGCCCCGTCTGCTTCCGTAAACATATCTTTTACTTCCAACAAAGCTTCTCCCAGAATAGGTACCAATACCATTAAAAAAGAAAACTTTGCCACATTCTCTTTATTATTCCCCAACAAAATACCGGTAGCAATGGTAGAACCGGAACGGGATAATCCCGGCAACACCGCACACGCCTGTGCGGCTCCAATCAGAAAAGCATCCCTAAAGGAAATCACTGTTTTCTGTCGGGGTTTGGCATAATAAGCAAAAGCAAGCAGACAGGCTGTCACCAACAGACAAGCCCCGACAACCCCCAGTCCTTCGCCGAAAACCGCCTCCACTTGTTTTTTAAAACAAAACCCTACAACCGCTACCGGAATCATGGAAACCAATATTTTCAACACATATTCTGTCTCTTCATTCATCCTGAATTTGAAAAATCCCTGCAACAACCGGGCAATTTCTTTTCTCAACACCACCAACGTACTGCATACTGTCGCAGCATGTACCACAATCTCAAAAGTCAGATTCCGGGTGATTTCCACCCCCAGAATCTCTTTAAATATCTGTAAATGCCCGGAACTGCTGACAGGTAAAAACTCAGTCAAGCCCTGAACAATCCCAAGCACCAACGCTTCTAACCAAGACATAGAAAAAAATTATAAATTACAACCGATTATAATCAGGTAATGCAGCCTCCGTCCATGAGCCGGCTTTCCGGTTCATTTTTTTTCCGGCTTCCGCATAATGGCCCAGACCACAAAACCAAAGCCACTCAAAACCACAATAGGAGCCAATGTAATCCGCCGGAAACTGAATATCTCATAATTAAACACATTCGGGTCATCACTTCCTCCCCCCATCATCAAAATAAAACCCAAAACAACAATTCCGAAACCAATCAGAATCATTTTATAACTACCCACTGGAATAGGGAAACCGCCCTTATTTTCCGAAGATGTATTTTTCAACTTCTCTTTTTGTGCCATATTCAATCTCTTAACTAATTTATTATATTCCATTAATTATACAAATCATTCATATCTTTCTTCAGATAGCGGTTCACCGACATCCATGCCGAAAGCAACGAAAGCAATATCCCGCAAACCATCACTGCGAGAACCATCACAACCAATAACTCTTTGTTCATAAAATCGATTACTCCTCCGACCTCTTTTTGCAGGAAAAAAACGGCGGCCAGCAAAACCAAATTGGCAAACATACTACCGAAAAAGCCGAACCAGATTCCATTCTGAATAAAAGGTTTACAAATAAAAAAAGGCTTCGCCCCCACCAGCTGCATGGTTTTGATGAGAAAACGCTGGGAATAGACCGCCAAATGGATGGTATTGCGTATCAGGGTAAAAGATATCAGCATCAGTGCGGCTCCCGCAATCAGCAAAATAATACTAATCCGCCGGACATTCTCATTAATCATATGGACCAATGATTTTTGATAAGACACCTCCTGGATGACTTCATTTTTTAAAAGTATTTTTTCAATCACTGCCAACGAATCATTATTGGCATAAACCGGATTCAGTTTTATTTCAACAGAAGGCAAAAGAGGATTATATCCCAACACTTCTTCAAAATCTTCTCCCAATTCTTTCTTAAAGGTACGGGCTGCCTCATCCTTACTAATAAACACCGACGAAGAAACAAAAGGCTTTGTATCCAAAATCTTCTGCATTTTTTTTATCTCGGCTTCATTCACGTCATCTTTCACAATAATGGAAAAACCGATATTTTGCTTTACATGATCAGAAACCTGCCTGGCATTTAATAAAATAAAAACCAAAATCCCGATCACCACCAGCACCAATGAAATACTGAGTGTAGAAACGAAATAAGACCCTGCAACTCTTTTCTTCCCTTTTGCTGCCATCTTCAAATTTTATTTAGAATAGTCCGAACCCTGATTTCTCACCCTTAAATTCCTCACCTCTATACATTCCTTTTCAGGATTATTTCAACACGAC